>WNGL01000093.1_pt1 | contig 120760 bp, 105 predicted proteins | sample 5400591 | NCBI WGS metagenome assembly WNGL01 (sample SAMN13153377, study PRJNA577476) | soil metagenome | isolation source: 80 cm soil or saprolite under Garry oak tree replicate 1 | place: USA:California | collected 2016-06-15 | reverse complement strand
CGGCCAACAGCGACAGCGTGCCGTGCCGTTTGTACTCATGATCTCGTCCCACCCTGGGGTGCCGACCCGCTACCGGCGGCAGATCCGGCGCGGTATTGCTGATGGCCTGAATGCCCGGCTTTTCGTCATAACTCAGCACGCCCACCACTTCGGAAGGCAAGCCCACCTTGCGCCACAGCTCGATCTCCCGGTAAACGTGCAACACTTCAATCCTCTTGGCTTTAAACTCCGGATCGCGCCGTTCCAGATAGTACTGGATCTTGTGCGGCTTCACCGGATGCGCCGACAAGATCTTGGAAACCGTCCCTCGTCCCAGCCTTTGCAACTGCGGGTGTCCCCCCTCCACACAGTGCTTCCGGATGTGCTTGGCCAGCAGGCGCGTAGTCCACAGCTCCTGCGCATAGCCCAGATCTTTGGGTTTCTGGCAGGCCAGGTCGACGACCCAGGTCTTGTCTTCCGCCATGATCGACCGCCGCCGGCCGCGTCCGGGCAGATCGCGCATGGCTGCACGGACGCCCAACTCCAGGGCCTTCGAAACGCAGCGTTCCACTTTCGGTCGATTGGTGTTGAAAGCCGCAGCTATGGCGGACACGGTTTGGCCCTGAGCATAGCCCAGAACCATCTGCACGCGTTGCACACGGGCCGCCGATTCGGTTCGCGACTGCGCCAGTCGCTCAAGCCAACTGGTATCCTCGTCGGTCAGGTTCAGTCGGGCACGTCGACTGATAAAGGGCATCGCCAGTGGCCACCCAGTCGTGGTGTAGCGATAGCATACCGCACTACAGCTGGTATTGCAATGCTATTTAGGAATCCAACTACTAGTAGCGTTTGGAGACAAGCACATCTTGCCATGCCACATAGTTTGTGATACAAACTATGTGGTAGAGAACTTATGGAAACTGGTGGAACCAATTGAACCCGACCGCGAACAGCTCGAGTTCGTAACCCGCAGTTACGCGGGTTTCCAAGGCATTGGGACTAGCCTGGCTGGAGTACTCGTGGCCTTATATGGAGCGGTTAACTTGCTATGGCGTCCGGCTCTTTCCTTAGGACTGCTACCGTTGATGCCACTTCTGGTCATGGCTATGTTTCTGGTGCCTCGTCTGGTGACGCGTTTTTACTATCGTCCGAAATTCGGCTACGTTAAGCCGGTTTCCCCAAACCCAAGCTGGTGGATGATTTGGCTAAGCACTGGCGCATTTACCCTTTTGTTAGTCCTGATGTTCAAAGTGAGTGACTATCTCTATTTACATCGGCTGCAAATTCCATTTGAACCGTTTTCCTTGTTGCTCGGCATCGTGTTCGTGAGTCTTGCGCTTTCGGCGCTTGGTAAGACGCACTACTGGCCATACCAGTCGTTGATTGTAGGCCTGATGTTCCTCGCGATTGCACTTTTGCCAGTTTTTCATCTTCAGACAAAGGAACAGGTTTCCAACGGGTGGTTCTGGGTGGTCTTCGGAACCGAATTGGTAATCGTAGGGTTTCGCAGCCATCGGGATCTGGTTCGCAATCTTATGCCCGATAATGCCCAGCAAGACCATGCCTAATCTGCCGGATCAGATCAACGGACTGGATCGCGTGATCCACGAGCCAGCGCGGCTGGCGATTCTCACCGTACTTTCCGCATGCGACGAGGCCGATTTTACATTTCTTCTTCGCGTCACAGGGCTCACGAACGGAAATCTGTCCACTCACCTGAGCAGACTTGAAGAAGCGAAGCTGGTGGGCATCCGCAAGCAATTCGTACAAAAGAGGCCGCAGACCATTGCTTATCTAACTGATCACGGACGCAAGCAAGTTGAGGAACACTGGCGTCAGCTGAAAGAACTGCGCAAGCAAGCCTCGGCGGTACAGCGAAGGTAGCCAAACTCCAAACCTGCTGCGGCCATCAACGATCGCGCGATACCGTGAAGGGCTTCATTCTCGCCTCTTCAATTTTCACCATCTCAATAATCCCCGCCCACTGCCCGCGCCGGTACTCCACATAAACAAGATTTCCTCCCAACACCGCCGCCGCCGCTTCCGGGGTCAGGTCGCGATGGAAGCCGAAATACCGTGCCTTCCACTCCCGCCACAACTGCCATCGGTCAAAGATGTTGGGCGGCGGCTGGTACTTGGTCGAGAAAACCAGCGCCACGTCAAACCGCGAACGTGCGTCTGCACCTGAGAGCACTTGCTCCATTGAGAAGTCATCAATCCTGACCACCTGCATCGGTTTCTGAACGTATCCCAGATAAGGCTGCGTAAGTTCGTCGCTGGCCGGCCACGCCGTAAGCACACGAGCGTTGGGATATCGGGCCTGGAGGAGATTTTCGGCCTGCTGGTGCAGGCGAATGTAGTCACGATATGCAAGATTGTCTTCGGGAGAAAAACTGTACGGCGGATTCACGAACAGTCCGGAAACGGATGCCAGCGCGACAATACCCACGACCCATTTCCACGGCTTCAGACGCCGCCACACAGCGGAAACGCACACCAGAATGACCAGGGGGACGACAGGTAGCATGTAGCGGGCGAGGACTGCGCCGCCGATTACGGCAAGAGTGATCAGGTACAGAGTTGCAATCGCCAGAAAACCGGCCTGAATTGAGAGGTCAATTCTCGGTCGCGGAGTGCCGGAATCCTCGATCGGCGAATATCGCATCGCAAGAATGCAAGCGAGAGTCAGGACGTACAGATTCATATATCCAACCGCCTGCCAAATTCGCAGCAGCATCGCCAGGAAGATCCGAAGCGGATGCAATGTCCCCTGCACGTTGTAGCGAAAGAATTCAGGATTGCCAAATACAAATCCGGTTCGCGTGTAGTGATAGGCATACCAGAGCGCCAGGGGAATGGCCGGGACGACGAGCGAAAAAGGAAAGCCACGGCTTTCAGTTTTGGGGCGGCTCTCAGTTTTTGGGTGGAGCAGGCCTTTCAGGCCTGCGTAAAGCCCGGCAAAGGTTTTTCGCAGCGCTGATAGCGCTGCGCCACCCTCCATCCCTTGACTGCTTGTCTCTGGCGGTTGCGGGCTACTTCCAGTTCTGAGGTGCGACAGGCTCTCCCAAAAAAACAATGCCAGAGGAGCCAGAATAGCTGTCTCCTTGGCCAATGCCGCGAAGGAAAACCACATCACCGTCGCGACGCGCCGCCGACGAACATAAGATTCAAGCCCCCAGAAAATTAGTCCTGCTGCCGGCAGGTCTATCTGAGCGAGAGAGCTCTGCGCAAAGAAGACGGGGTAGATCGCTGTCAAAAGCGTGCTGGCTGCTGCAACGCTGGGGTTGGCTATGGTCCTCGCCAGTCGAAAAAACCCCAACAGGGAGAAAGCAGCCAGAACGAGCATTGAACTGCGAGTCACAAGTGGGCTGAATCCAAAAATTTTCCAGCTCAGCGCCAGCCAGCTCAATACCAGAGGAGGATGGGCATTCGAGGGCGTCGAGTACGGAATCAGTGATCCCGAAAGCAGATCGTGAGCTGCGGGGACATAGTATCCAGCCTCGTCCCAAAAGTAGGGGAGCCAGAGTAAGGGAGCGTGCGAGGCAATCAGCAGGGCCGCAAACAGCGCGAATAACGCAACCGTCCTAGCAGGCCCGAGTTGTGCAGTAGTCGCCAGGGCTCAATGTACCGGACCGGCCGCAGCTACTCGGGGATCGAGCTTGATCTCGCCGAAGGTGCTTTCGTAATTCGACACATTTTGCTGCAAGATCGCCGCCAGCGCTTTGGCTTGTTGCGGGCTCAGGTAAATGCCCTGAAAGTTTCGTACCTCAACCTGGTTTTCTGACTGCTGTTGCATGGTGCCAAAGACCAGAAAGAAGTCCCAAACATTCACCCGGACTTGCACGCTGTTGGCGTAGGCCTCGCGGTAATCGGGTGAGTTCACGACATTGAAATTTGGCTGTGTGGGAATGATCATAAGCCACACAGTTTAACGGCAAACGGGCCGCGAAGGGAAACGGAAGAAGTAAGCTGGAGAAATGAAGCAGAGTTACGCGCGAGAGACCTTAGGCGGCCCGATCTCGCTTTTGGAGCGCCTGGTCTCGCTCCTGGCGTGTTTCTTCTCATCTTTTAGCAAAAGCGAGTTGATCTGCGATACCAGGTGCAGCAGTTTTTCAGGATCTCTTTCGATAGACGCGGCTTGGCAAAGCTCCTGCCAGCCCCTTTGTGCCTTTAAAGCCATTTACAACCCCAAGTCGAAGAAACAAGCCTGAGTTGTTTATAGCAGGATTTCCTGTTGGAATTCTGTGCAAAACAGGCACCCAATTACACTTTCTTGACCTAAACGATTTTGGAAACGAAAAGCCACAAGTGTTCAGAATGGCTGATGTTGCGTTCAAAGAACCATGGACAAGAAAGGGTGCATTCCTGATTTAGAATGTGCTGAGGCCGGGATGGCGGAACTGGCAGACGCGCACGGCTTAGGACCGTGTGGGGAAACCCGTGCAGGTTCAAGTCCTGTTCCCGGCACCAGAAAGCCACAAGCATTGGGCTGGGCTGTCAGGCATTAGGTTCGGCGGCTAATCGCGAACTTGGTAGCTCACGACTCTGCCCTCAGCCCTATCTCTGCTGTCGGCTTCTTGAGCGTGTTGATCAGAGTTTCGACGGCAATTCCCGGCAGGCTGCGGTAAACTCTTTCCTTCAAGTCGAAATATTCCTGAGTGCCGGCAAATAAATCTCGCATGAGATCACGGAATTGCGGGCTGCGCGTGGTCAGTTGCACCATCCGTTCAATGACGACCCCGCCCATCCACTTGCCCGAGTAGAAGCGGCTTGCAATCCGTGATGCCAGCTCAAGCTCCGGGAGGAAGTCGCGCTTTACGAGTGCAGCGTAGGTCTCGGGCGAATCTGCCAGCAGGGTGTTTGCAAGCAGCTCCGCCGAGCGCAGCGCATAATACAGCCCTTCGCCGGTGATGGAATCAACGAAGCCGGCGGCGTCTCCGATCATCGCCCACCCCTCGCCGCAAAATGATGTCGTTCGTAACGCGTCCACGGTGAGCGAGGGAATGATGTGCGCGTAAAAACGGGCGCCCTCGAGACCAAGACCGAATTGCGGCAAAGATTCTTCCAGCAGACGCCGGAGTTCTGCAGTGTTCTTACCATTCATGCGCCCGCAGATTCCGGCAGAAAAGTGATCGGCCCGTGGAAAGATCCAGATATAGCCGTGTAGGCCATCCAAGAATTTGATGTGCACCGTGTGGTGCGTCCCGGGGACATAATATCCCGCAGCTACCATGAAGTTTTCGCGTCCCAACGGCTGAGAAAATTGTCCGCGAAATCCATTACGCGCACCGCTCGCCAGTACGACAAAGTCGGCGCGGTAACTTCCGGAAGATGATTCGACGATCCAGCCCCCTGCGGCTCCCGAGATTCTGACGATGCGCTCACGGACCACCTGCGCCCCCGCCTCTCGGGCGCGTTCGAGCAGCAAGCCGTTCAACGCCAGGCGGGAGAAGATCGCAATCTGGCGATCCAGGTGAAATGACACTTTGCGCCCAGAGGGAGCAATCAATTCGCAATCGCTGATCCAGTTGCGCTCGACCTGCGCGTCGCGGAGAAACGGCCAGCGAACGATCGCCTTATCGGTGAGTCCGCCTCCACAGGGTTTTTCCCACGCCAGTTTTTCGTCAAAGAGAAGAACTTCACGGCCGGCGCGGGCCAACTCGGCAGCGGCTAAAGCGCCTGCTGGCCCGCCACCTACTATCGCGATTAGTTTTGGGGGCACGTTCAGACGCGGAAATCCACTGTCTTTCGTCCGATGCTAATAGACAGACTGAGAACGCACAACTGCTCGCTCACGGTGCCCTCATCCCGCCATAAACTGCCTACTGCACTTGCGTCATTTGCTGGTAAACCGCAATGCCGGCAATGGTCAGGATGAGCACAGCCGAAGCTGTTCCCAGGATCTTCACGAATGGGCCTAATTTATTGACCTTTTGCATAATTTCGACCTGCTCCCGGGCCATGTGCGATTCTGATTCGCCCAGGAAAAGCTGGTCATCCTCGTGCATCGTCAAGGTGCCGCGATAAATCAGGAGAGCAATTAGGACAGCTGTGAGCACGCCCCATGCGATCAGAAGCTCGAACAGAGTTGGCATAAACCACCTCGTACAGGCAAGCTGTTCTTGCGTCTGTCAGGAGCCGGGTGTGGCTCCGGGCAGAGATCCTGCAGAGAATTATAGCCCCGGAATGGCACCCCTGGAAGAAAGTTTTTTCGGCACATGAGCAGCTCAGAACGAGCCGCACAGACTAGTTGGTCGGTGTTTCAGTTTCTACATCTCTCGCCTCGCCACGCACAACGCGTCGTCGAAATCGGCCTCAGAATTCTCTGTATACACGTCCTCCAAAGTCATCATCAGCTCGTCGAGAATCACGTTTAACGACAGGGCATTCTCGCAGAGCGTGCGGACAATGGCTTCCCGATCAACCTGGATCTCGCCCAGTTGATACGCCGCCGTTGTATGGTCCTCGCGTACTTCCGTGTTTGAGGCAGATTTCCGCCTGAAGCTCCGCAGGGCAGGGTAAGCATCTGCAAATGGATAGTGAAGGCACCCAGTTGTCATCCAGTGCACAATGAGTTCGCGCACGTGACGCGGGCTGCACAGTGAGTGCACCGTCGCGCTGCCGGCCATTGGCTCGTTCCATTTCCAGATATTCAATTTATCTTCCCGGCTGCTTTCGGTGATGAGAAACCAGGTCTGATCTTTTTCTTTGCAATTGCCACAAATCGTGCATTGCTTGATCAGCCCAGCCGTCGCAGCCCTTCTTGAATGGAACCGCTGGTTTTGACAAAGGGCTATTGCGGGGGCGGCTTCATTTCGAAAGGGCATTGAACGCCTAGCTAGGATTCGGGCATTTACGGAACACGGATTTCTCCACCGCCGACTCTGGATTGGAACGAGTGTTCCTGTCCAGAAGGCAAGTGTGATTCCAAATCGATGAAAGCCGATGAAAGAAGAAACCGCTGTGATTTCAACATGAAATTGACGTGAAGAGATTTCCTGCAGGAGGGAACTGCCGACTCAGCGGCAGTTCTGCCGAAGGATCGTCAAGGCAAGTCGTACGAGGAAGCGAACTGGGGTCAACGGACAAGCAGCGCCGTACTTGCAACCACGATTCCGACCACTCCGAGCACAATCCCCGAGTGCCAGAAAATACGTCGGCCCGAAAGTAAAGTGATCGACGTCACTACCAGAGCGATCTCCAGAAAAACTTCGCCCAGGTCGAAGCGGTCGGCGCGGCGGCGCGCCAGAACAGCTTCCTGCTCTAATTTTCTCGCTTCGGCTTCAATCTCGTTCTTCTGATCACGATATTTCTCGGCTTCTGCCTTGTTCGCCTCGCGCGACTGGGCGGCCTTCGCAGCGTCGCTCGTGGCCACGAAACTCTCGAGGTCGGCAAATTTTTGGTCGGTGTGAAGACGAGTGTCTTTTCCTTGATAGTAAGACCACTGGTCATTGGCTTTTGTCTGCACCACAACTTCTTCGGTATGCGTGCGGTGACCAAGCAGGGAAATCACCGCCACCAGCACAGCAAGGATGGCCATGGTCAGAGACACCGGCGCCATGGATGGGTTGTGGGCGGCGTGCTCGGCATGTTCGTGCAGTTCCTGAAATTCCTCGGCGCTCATGAATTTTTCCTGATCACAAGAGGTATCGGAAATATTAGCCGTTGCAGTGTTCTGGCGCAATGCTGGGATGAGTCGGGGTGGTGCTACTCACCCATCACTTTCACGACCACCCGCTTGTCCCGCTGACCGTCGAATTCCGCGTAGAAAATCCGCTGCCAGGGACCGAAGTCAAGCCGCCCTGCAGTAATCGGGACAATAACTTCATGATGAATGAGCAGTGCCTTCAGGTGTGAGTCGCCGTTGCTCTCGCCCGTGTCGTGATGCCTATAGTCTTCCCGAAAAGGCGCAAGCTGCTCCAGCCACTGGTCGATGTCCTCGATCAGCCCAGATTCGTTGTCGTTCACATAAACGCCCGCGGTAATGTGCATAGCCGAGACCAGCACCATGCCCTCCTGGACGCCGCTCTTTTTGACAATAGCCTCGACCTGCGGCGTGATGTGAATGTACTCGCGGTGTTCGCGAGTGTGGAACTTGAGGTATTCGGTGTGGGATTTCATGACCAGAAATATTTACGAACCTGAGTCTCTGTGATCCTCTGTGCTCTCCGTGGTAGATGGTTTTTCTGGCCTCAGCAGCGGAAACAGGATCACATCCCTAATGGTATGCGAATCGGTCAGCAGCATGGCCAACCGATCAATCCCGACACCTACGCCCCCAGCAGGCGGCATGCCATAAGACAGCGCACGGATGTAGTCTTCGTCCATCTGGTGGGCTTCTTCGTCGCCTCGCTCGCGTTCACTTAATTGTTGCTCGAAACGGCGGCGCTGGTCTTCGGGGTCATTGAGTTCGCTGAAGCCGTTGGAAATTTCCATCTGGCCGATGAAGATTTCCCAACGCTCGGTCCAGTCAGGCTCGTCAGCTTTTTGTTTCGACAGCGGTGAGACCACAGTGGGGAACTCATAAATAATCGTCGGCTGGATGAGGTGCTTTTCGGCTACCGCCTCGAACAGCGTAGCAATTGTTTTCCCAAGGGGAGCGTCGTTATCAGAATGTAGAGGCTGGTGTGACGCGTAGAACATGTTGAGCAGCAGCACCAGTCTGTCGACTGATTGCTTATCGTGGAAGTCGGACATCTGAGGTTTTGGCAAAGAATCGGGCCAGTGCTGAATGATGGCTTCGCGCATGGTCATGCGCCGCCAGTTCACGGCTGACCAATCGATTTCCGTGTCCCCCCATTTCGTTTTGGTCCCGCCCGTCACATCTTTTGCCGCCTGGATAATCAGTTCCTGGGTCAGGTCCATTACGCCGCGGTAGTTCGTGTAAGCCTGGTAGAACTCGAGCATGGTGAACTCGGGATTGTGGCGAGTAGAAATGCCCTCATTGCGGAAGTTGCGATTGATTTCATACACCCGGTCGAAGCCGCCGACCACCAGGCGTTTGAGATAAAGCTCAGGAGCGATGCGTAAGTAGAGGTCCATGTCCAGCGTGTTGTGATGGGTCACGAACGGCTTGGCCACAGCTCCGCCCGCAACTGGCTGCATCATGGGGGTTTCGACTTCAAGGAATCCACGCTCATCGAGAAACTTCCGCATGGACTGCACCAGCTTGCCGCGCTGCAGAAAAACTTGGCGGACCTCGGGATTCATTATCAGGTCGACATAGCGCTGGCGGTAACGCAGTTCGACGTCAGTCAAGCCGTGCCACTTCTCCGGGAGTGGCAGAAGGTCCTTAGAGAGAAATGTGATTTGCTCGACGTGGACGGTCAATTCCCCGGTCCGGGTGCGAAAAAGATATCCGCTGGCGCCAATGTGATCTCCAAGGTCAAGCAGCCTATAAAGCTCAAACCCTTTTTCGCCGACCGCGTCCTTCTTCACATAGATCTGCAGGCGCTGGCCGTCTTGCTGCAGGTGCGCGAACCCGGCTTTGCCCATGAGCCGAATGGCCATGATCCTGCCAGACACGCGGACGTTGACCCGCGCTGCCTCGAGTTGCTCGCCCGTTTTGCCGGAGTACTCTGCGAGAATTTGCGGAATGCTGTGGATAAAATCGTATTTCGTCGGGTAAGCTTGCTGGCCAAGAGCTTCGATCTGCTTGAGCTTCTCCAGCCGGAGCTTGTAGATATTTTCGTCGAGCGCCAAGAGTGGGCCTTCGTGCGGTAAAGTAAGCAGCGATTATAGAGGAAGTGAAGAAATTGAATCATCGGGGGATTGAATCATTTACGAATTGCCGGATTTTGGAATTTTCGGATTACTTGATACCTGTAGTACGCCCACACTAAATTCGAAAATTCGGCAATTCTGCAATCCGCCCATGATTCAATCCCCCGATGATTCAATTCTTTCGGTGTATCATTCTGACCTTGGAGCATCCTGAACATGCCTACTTCACCATCACTCCCGCCGACGTCAGTCGCTGAGACCTTCACCGCCAGCCGCTGGACGAGGGGCAATCTATTTTTTCCGACGCGCATTGTCGTCACCCCGTTGCATGTCAGCCGGGTGAAGCCGCGACTCTTCGGCAACACCGAGGAAAGCATCGCCATTTCACAAGTGGCTTCCGTCCTGATCACAACCGGCGTTATCTGGTCGCAAATTCGCATTGAATCGACCGGGGGCGCCGATCCGATCACCAGCCACGGCCACCGCAAGCGGGATGCGATCCGAATTCGTGAACTAATTGAGACTTACCAGGTCAAGAAATGATGCCTGGGAGGGCACGGCTTCCAGCCGTGCCGCTGCCGAGTTACTACGCTTTTACGGCACGGCTGAAAACCGCGCCCTCCCAGTTTGAACCCATGTCAACCGACGATCAGAAAAACGATCAGAGCAAAAAGACCCCCTGGGTGCAGATGGCTAACTATGCTCAACTGGCCATCGTCTTTCCTGCTACAACCTTGATTGGTTGGCTCATTGGCACTGCATTCGATCGCTGGCTGCACACCAGCTGGCTGTACATTGTGGGTCTGATCGTTGGAATCATCGCCGGATTTGTGGAACTGGTTCGCACCGCCGCCGCGAACAAATGACGCCAGCAAATCCAGCTCCCGCTGATGACTTCTACTCCAGGACAATCGAGCGAATTCAGCGCGTCATGATTGTCATTGGCATCGCCGCTCTTGTCACGGCACAGGTATATTTCGGGTGGCGCATCAGTCTTGGCGTGCTGTGTGGAAGCATCGTTGGTTATGTGAATTTCTACTGGCTGAAGAACATTGTGGCTGGAGTCGCGGACCTTGCGGCGCAGTCGGGCACTCCCGCATCCGATCGCGGAATTGTCTACCGGTTTCTGCTGCGCTACTTTTTGATGGCCGTGGCGGCATATGTTATATTCAGTGTTTCTCGCGAGAGCCTGTACGGCCTTTTTGCGGGCTTGCTCCTGCCGGTAGCAGCGCTGTTTTGTGAAGCTGCTTACGAGGCGTATGCGGCCTTAACTCGCCGAATCTGACATTCCTTGGTAGCTTTTAGCTCTTAGCCTTTAGCTGAAATAAAATAGGTGTGGCTAAGAGCTAACAGCCAACAGCCGAGAGCTGATTTTTTAATGCCTGAACAACTCTGGTTTACCCAACTTCTGAACCACGCGTTTGCCGGACCGGTGACGGCACTGCTGGGTGCGCTGCATTTTCCGCCACCCAAGTATCCGCAGGCGCCAATTCCGAACGCAGTTGCAATGGAGGTTTTGGTTTTTGGCTTCCTGCTGCTGACCTTCATTCTGCTGCGCACCCAACTCTCAGTGGAAAAACCGGGCGCACTGCAGCACGTATTCGAGGGTATTCACGGATTCGTTGACGGCCAGGGCCGGGACGTTATCGGCCATGGAAGCGAGGCATTTACTCCGTTCCTGGTGACGCTCGGGCTATTTATTTTGATTTCCAACCTGCTGGGGTTGGTCCCTGGATTGGAGTCGCCAACGGGAGTTCCTGTTGTTCCGTTAGGCTGCGCCGTCTGCGCGTTCTTGTATTACCACTGGCACGGTTTCAGGCGGCACGGATTGGGGTATCTGAAGCAATTCTTGGGGCACCAGGATCCTAGTATGTCGATCTTCATGCGGATTCCGATCTCGCTTCTGATGTTGCTGATTGAGCCTGTAAGTCACTTGGCCCGCGTGGTCTCGCTTACCGTGCGTCTCTACGGCAACATGTTCGCTGGCGACATGGTGATCCTGGTTTTTTTGTCATTGATTCCGATCGCTCTGCCGGTAGTCTTTATCGGGCTCCATATTGGCGTTGCATTCATCCAGACTTACGTCTTTATTCTGCTGACGACGGTGTACCTGGCGGGAGCGGTAGCAGAAGAGCATTAGAAGGCAAATGAGCTGTTAGCCCATAGCCAAGCCCGGGTGACACTGGGTTAATTGCTAAATGCTAAGGGCTAAGAGCTGATTTCAGCCGTTCAGCGTGAGGGCGTTTGCACGGTAACGTCAACCACCCACTGGCGGCAACTTCATAGGAGAGAAAAACAATGCGTATCATGATGTGTACTTTGAGCAATGTGTTTATGGCGCTGTCGGCTCTGTGTTTTGCGGTTCCTGCCTTTGCCCAGGGTGAAGGGGCTGCCGGCACAACCAACTGGGTGGCGGCTGCCGCGGGAATCGCCATGGCGATAGCGGCTGCCGGGTGCGGGATTGGCCAGGGCCGGGCCGCGGCTTCTGCCACAGAAGGAATAGCGCGCAATCCTTCAGCCAAAGCGGCCATCCAGGTCGCGCTGATTATCGGTCTGGCCTTTATTGAGTCGCTTGCGATTTACACGCTGCTGGTCATCTTCGTCAAGATGAAGTAAGGCGTCTCAAATTTCAGGGAATTTTCCGGATCTAGGCCTTGCGATCGTGACTCCACTTGCCGCCCCTGCCTGTCGGCGCGTGTTCGACCGAGTCCATCAGGAGGTGGCGGAGCCGGTGGCGGCTTTCTAGATCAGTATTGATGAATTCAAAGCCAACTTCATTGACCCGAGTCCGACGTAAGAGCACCTGTGCGCGAATGTGCCGCATTCCTACTTGAATATCGAGGTCGGCGTCTGAGCCGATGCGCAGCGTGTCTTCCTTGGTGCCCATGCCACCACCCAGGCTCAACTCGCGCACCGCCAGCGTGGACCTGCCCCACGAGCTGCTGATGGTCGCCGGAACCGATTTCCTCAAAACAATGCGCTCATAACGCCGCTGCCGTACCCATGGGCACGCTGGTGCAGAGTCAAGCGGTCCAATGGCGAGCTCTCCAGGTTCCAGTCCGCTCTGAGCCATGATTTGCGTAGCGAAGTGCGGATCAATTTTCGCCAAGGCTTGTGCTGCGGCAATCCGAAGCTCCCGGTGGTGCTGCCACTTGAACATTTTCTTCGCTTCAAAGAGGTTTCGCAGCACCGGGACCGCGTCTTGTTCTCGTAGCCTTCCCAGTGCTTCGATGGCTTTGAGTTGAAGCAGAGGGGACCGTCCCTGGGCCTCGCCCACTTGTGCCATCACAATCAGCGGAGGGGCGGCGGTGCGGTCTCCACTCATTCCAATTTCATCGAGCGCCTGCGGGACTACTGCCGGGTCGAGTACTTCGAGGATCTCCAGCAGAGTTCGTCCGCGATCTGACGCCGCGCCATAGGCGATCTGACGAACGATCACGTCATGATAAAAACGGTTCCACTCCGACAGGCGGATTGGAAGAAATTCGAGCAATCCAGGCACGTCCAGCCGGCTCATGAGTCCAATACAGGACACTGCCTGACGCTGCGGTCCGGTTTCCAGCATCTCACGCAAATATTCATTGGCGCCGGGGCCGAGTTCGTTGACGATTTCGACAATGCGATCGCACTCTTCACGGCGCATGCAGCGGAAGAACCTCTCTGCTAAATGTTCCGCTGAGGCTTGCGAGTTCCTACGCAGCACTCCGACTAGATCGGGCTGGACCTGCTGCTGCCGCAGGGCGTCTTCGATGAACTCCGGCAGGCGGCCTTCAACTCCAATGCGCGAGCGCAACTCCTTCTCCAGTGCCGGACGGCGGCTGGCAACGTACTCCATGGCCTCGCACGCTTGCGCCACTGCGCGATACTGCTTGCGCTGGGTGGCTTCCGAACTGAGCCGCACAAAGGCCGCGCTTAATAGAGACTCGATTTCCGGATTTGATTCTTTCGTGATTGCATCACCCAGCTTCTGCGTGGTTTCGCCCAGCACCGTGCCGCCAACTGTGGCAAACACGTCGGCAAGCTGGGTCAGTCCGGTAGCTACTCGGGAGCGATAATCGGGGTCTTTCGCGCTGGCCAAGCTGGCGTAATTTGTGAGGATAGCCGAGGCGGTTTCGCGATCTTCACGTTCGAGCAGCAGTTCTACATATTGCCGCACGTTTCGTGGCGGCACGCAGGCAGCGTCCTCTGACATCAGCGCATTTTTCTTGCTGAGTTCTGGCAGCTCGGCCCAGAACATCCGGTCGAGGATGTCTGCGTGAGCTTCGACCGGAATCCCGGACTTGCTCATCTTGTCTTCTTGAACTCGCAAGATCTTCCGCAAGTTCTCCATCTGCTGGCCCATGTCTTCCAGCAGTTCGTGGACCGCGTTGACTTTGAGATCGCCGGTCTCGAAGCGTTCCATGACGTAGCGGATCGCCATCTGCTCGGCGGCGCGCATCAGGATAGGCTTATCAACCCGCAGTTCGTCGCCTGACGTGGAGAGCTCGTCGAGCAGCGCGAGCACACTAGCCTTGATCTTCTCGTCTGAATGGTGCAACTCGATTCCGATGAGCTCCGGCTTGGGCGAAGGATGCGCGCCCAGTTCCGCGAATCGGGTCAGCAGATGCAGCGCCTGCGCCGTTTCCTTCTCATCCAAAAGGAAAGGTTCGTGGGCCCAACCGCTAGGAGTTTCTTGCAGTGAGATTTGTGCGTCACTGGACGTGCCTGCTTCGGAGGGTTTCGCGCCCTCAGCAGCCGCAATGAGTTGTACAAGTTTGGTGGGATCATTGAGCCGATCGTTGAATTCCGGGCCTAGCGACTGAGCTGCGATTTGGGCCGCCACCATGACGTTGGCAGTAGCTGGGTCGGCAGCGACGGACTTAACTTCGTTGATGCGGATATTTCCTTTATTGTCGGGGAATGCGCTGCTGATCTCGGAAGTGAGCTCTTGCGCCCTCGATCCGTTGGCTGCGGCAAAGGCCCGGACCAGTTTTTCAAATTCTTCGGCCGTCACCTCGCTCAAAAACTGAATACTGCCTAATCCGGACGCAGTCAGAAGCTGGGCGAAGCCGCGCTCCGAACGCCCGCTTTCAATGGCCACCCCATCGAGCAGCAAGCGGTCATTGGCCACGCCAAGCACGACCCCACCTTTGCGCTTTGGGACCGCATCCCGCAGCTCCTTCCACGTTGCCTCAAACTGGGACTGCGTTCTCTTATGGTTGAAACCATAGAGCTGCGCGTACTTCACCAGAATGTTCAGGCTGTGGATAAATGGCCGGGCAGACGCCTGCCTGGCTGCTTTGCTTGTGCCCGCGCTCGGAATAAAAATCTCCCTAGACTTACTGCCCAGGTTAGCGTAAGCCGAAAGGAATGCCCGCGCATGTTACCGAGGTCATGGAACGGGTGGAGATGTGGGTTCGATATAGCCCGCAAGTTATTGAATTAAATCATAATACTGGGGCTGTGCTTTGGGAGAAAAAGGGTCGGACAACGAAAGGGTCGTACACCCTCAAGGTAACACTCGACGCCACCCCACTCAAGAGTCGGAATCAAGGAAGTGTGCGGCGAGCGGGGATCAACGTCCCTGACGCGTATTCGCAGAATATAGGCCTCATCTCCGCGCATTCCAAAGTGAATGCAGTTCGAGTGAGAAAAACTTTCCCTCTTGGAACTGCTTTCGAGTGCCCATTGCGGATTGTCCTCGGAGATTCCCCCAAGAGGGCCCTCAAAACCACAAACCACGGCACCCTTTTCGGTTTCTAAGCTGATAGCAACAACTGTTCGTAGGTCTTTCAGTTCGGCACGAGTCTCGCCCGACCCTGAAACCCGAAGCAACAGATTCATGTGATCGTCCGTAGGGAGGCCACGAAAACCGTACTGGTACTGGCCGCCCCGATCTAACGGAACACGAGCCCATGTGACGCGAGAGCTTGGTCGGAACGGCCCCAGATACATAATGGAGCCCTGCCCTCGAAACTGCCAAACATGATAGGAATGGAACCACGCTGCAACAGGCCGCGACATAAAAGGGAGGACCGGCAGCGCTGCAAGCAAAAAGAGTACGATCGCGGTGAGGACGAGAATCTTCCAAATCCGGTTCCCGCTGATTGCTCCTGGATGCGCCATCAGCAACTCCTATTTGTTTCAGACCACGCGCGGTTCAAATCATGCCCCAGGCTTCTTCTCCATCAGTCGGCATGGCTGCCAGCAGGAGAAATCTGGCCGGGAATAGTGCGGGTCCTTCGTTTCGCCCACCAACGGATCCGATCCATGTAGAGATAAACCACAGGAGTGGTGAACAGCGTCAGCGCCTGGCTGAGAATTAGCCCGCCCACGATGGTGATTCCGAGCGGCTGCCGCAGCTCCGACCCGGTTCCGGTACCAAGTGCCAGTGGCAGTCCGCCCAGCAGCGCTGCCATCGTGGTCATCAGGATGGGGCGGAAGCGCAGCATGCAGGCCTCAAAAATCGCGTCCTCGGGCGACTTGCCCTCCCGCCGCTCGGCGTCGAGTGCGAAGTCAATCATCAAGATCGCGTTCTTCTTTACCAGGCCAATCAGAAGGATGATCCCGATCAGCCCCATTACGTCCAACTCTTTGTGCGTTATGAGCAAGGCCAGCAACGCGCCCACGCCGGCAGAAGGCAAAGTCGAAAGAATGGTGATGGGGTGGATGTAGCTCTCGTACAAGATTCCCAGCACGATGTAAACGGTCAGCAGTGCTGTCGCGATCAGGACCGGCTCGTTCTTGAGCGATTCCTGGAAGGCTGCAGCGGTTCCCTGAAAACTGGCGTGAATGGTTGCGGGAAATCCGATTTCACGTTCGGCGGCGTCGATCGCCAAGGTCGCCTGTCCCAGCGAGACATTAGCCGCCAAATTGAATGAAATTGTTGTAGCGGGAAACTGCCCCTGATGATTCACGGCCAGCGATGTGTTCGATGGGCCGAAGTGCGCAATTGCAGCCAACGGTATCATCTGCCCGTTTGACGAGTCCGGTAAATCGTCGACACTTGCCGTTGGCCGAAGGCGTCGTATAGCGCGTTATCAATGTCCTGTGGCGAAACTCCGAGGCGTGAGGCGGTGTCGCGGTCAATAATCACCCTGGCTTCAAGGCCTCTGTCCTGCTGGTCGGTATTTACGTCGCGCAGGTCCGGCATCGTACGCATCTTCTGCAGCAGTCGCGGCGCCCACGTAGTCAGCTCTTTGAGATCTTCACCCTGGAGGGTGTATTGATATTGCGCCTGGCTCTGGCGTCCTCCGATGGTGAGGTCTTGCGCGGATTGCATGAAAAGAGTTGCGCCGGGGACCGCCGCGAGCTTGTGGCGCATCTCTCCGATTACCCGATCGGCGGTTATTGTTCGTTCCTTACCACGCGGCTTGAGGGTGATGAACATGCGGCCCTGGTTCTTAGCTGTGTTTCCTCCGGCGAAACCTACAATCGTCTGAACGTTGGAATCTTTCATCACAGTGGAGACGAATTGCTGCATCTTTTGGCGCATCGCGGCGAACGAAATATCCTGGTCTGCCTGCACCGAACCGGTTAGGCGGCCGGTATCCTGTTGCGGGAAAAATCCTTTCGGCACCCTCGCGTACAGACCCCAATACGGACACACGCACACGGCGGCAGTCAGGATAGTGATACACAATGTCACAAACTGGTGTCGCAGTACTGCGCGCAGGCTCACCCTGTACAACTTCAGCATTCCATCGAAAATGCCTTGCGATAGCCGGTACAGCGTGCCGTGCTTCTCTTCCTCGGCGGATTTTAAAATCTGGGCGCACATCATGGGCGTTGTAGTGAGCGAAACCAGCAAAGAAACACCGATAGCGGCGCTCAGGGTCACGGCGAATTCGCGGAACAAGCGTCCGACCAGGCCGCCCATCATCAAAATCGGAATGAAAACCGCGACCAGAGAAGTGCTCATCGAGATCACGGTAAAGCCAATCTCGCGTGCCCCCCGGAATGCGGCAGCCACGGGAGCCAATCCTTGCTCGATATAGCGAGTAATATTTTCGAGCACCACAATGGCATCATCGACCACAAAGCCGGTAGAGATTGCCAGCGCCATCAGCGACAGATTGTCGAGGCTGTAGCCGAAGGCATACATCACTGCGAAGGTGCCGATCAGCGAAAGCGGGACTGCGATGCTGGGAATAATCGTGGCCCGCACGGTACGTAAAAATGCGAATACCACCAGAATGACCAGCACTCCCGAAATCAACAGTGTGATCTCAATGTCGCGCACTGAGGCGCGAATCGTGGTCGTCCGATCCATGACAACATCTAGATGGATCGCGGGAGAGATGGAGGCGGACAGCTGAGGCAGCAGCGCGCGCACATTGTCCACTGTCTGAATAATGTTTGCGCCGGGCTGCCGAAAAACGATGATCAAAACCGCGGGCTTGCCCTGCGAGAGTCCAACGACGCGAGTGTCCTCGACCGAATCATCAACCTGAGAAACATCGCCAAGTCGCACCGGGGCGCCATTCTGATACGCCACTATCAACGGACGATACTTGTCTGCGACTTTAATCTGGTCGTTATCAGTAATTGCCCAGGAGTTGATCGCGTTTGCAACTTCGCCTTTGGGACGATTGGCGTTGGCCGATCCCAAAGCCGTGCGTACAGCATCGAGTCCAAGGCCCAGCTTATTCAATAGATTCGGGTTCACTTCGGCGCGGACGGCGGGACGTGCCGCGCCTCCGACGAAGGCCTGGCCAACGCCGCTGACCTGCGCGAGTTTCTGTGAGAGGACGGAGTCGGCAGCATCATACATCTGCGGCAAGGTAATGGTGTCGGATGTGAGGGCCAGAATCAGAATCGGCGCGTCAGCGGGATTGACCTTGCGGTAAGTGGGATTCCCGGGCAGGTAAGATGGCAACTGGCTGCGCGCGGCGTTGATGGCGGCTTGCACATCGCGCCCGGCTGCATCGATGTTGCGGTTCAGATCAAACTGCAGAGCGATGCTGGTTGAGCCGATCTGGCTGGAGGACGTCATCTGATTGACGCCAGCGATCCGTCCAAACTGCCGCTCCAGGGGAGTAGCAACGGCAGAAGCCATCGTCTCCGGGCTGGCGCCCGGCAGGCCCGCCTGTACCTGAATTACAGGAAATTCAACTTGTGGGAGTGGCGCCACAGGCAAGAAGCGGAAGGCCAGGATTCCCGCGAGCAGCAGCCCAACCGTCAGCAGAGAAGTGCCGATAGGACGCTTTATGAATGGGGACGAGATACTCAAATCAGTCTCCCGTTGCCGGCTGCTCCGTAAAATGTTGGAAGCTAAACCGCTCGAACCGTTTCGATAGACGGTCAAACCAGAGATAGACGACCGGAGTGGTATAGAGCGTCAACAACTGGCTCAACAGCAGGCCGCCAACGATAGTGATGCCAAGTGGATGACGCAGCTCTGACCCCGTGCCTCGTCCCAGCGCGAGCGGCAGACCGGCGAACAGGGCGGCCATCGTGGTCATCATGATGGGACGAAAACGAAGCAGCGAAGCCTGGTAGATAGCTTCCTCAGGCGGTTTGTGCTCTTCGCGTTCAGCCTCGAGTGCGAAGTCGATCATCATGATGGCGTTCTTTTTCACGATGCCGATCAGCAGAATGATTCCGATCAAACTCACCACACCCAGATCGTTGCCGGTGATCAGAAGAGCGAGCAGTGCGCCGACTCCAGCCGAGGGCAGCGTCGAGAGAATCGTGATGGGGTGGATATAACTCTCGTACAAGACTCCGAGCACGATGTACACGGTCACGATCGCAGCCAGGATCAGCAAAGGTTCACTTGACAAGGAATTGCGGAATGCGGCAGCGGTCCCCTGAAAACTGGTGTGGATGCTCGCCGGCATGTGGATCTCCTGCTCGGCGGCGTCCATTGCCTTCGTCGCTTCTCCGAGAGAAACGCCGGGGGCCAGGTTGAACGACAGAGTGACCACTGGAAACTGCCCCTGATGATTGATTGCCAGAGACGCGTTGGACTGCTCGATGTGGCTGAATGCCGAAAGCGGGACCTGCGTCCCGGTGCTGGATTTCACATATAAGGTGTTCAGCGAATCCGGGTTCTGTTGGAATTGCGGATCGACTTCAAGCACTACGTGATACTGGTTCAGTTGCGTGAAGATGGTCGAGACTTGCCGCTGGCCGAAGGCGTCATAAAGCGTGTTATCAATTGCCGCGGGCAAAATCCCGAGACGAGACGCGGTGTCACGATCGATGACCAAGTCGGCCTGTAGGCCGCCATTCTGCTGGTCGCTGGCGACGTCGCGCAATTCGGGCGAATTTCGAAGTTTGTCGATCAGCTGCTGTGACCAGGTTGCAAGCTCCTTGGCGTCGGTGTCTTCCATTGAATACTGGAATTGGGTCCGACTGACGCGATCTTCGACGGTCAGGTCCTGAATGGGCTGCATGTAAAGCGTAATTCCCTGGACTTGCTGCGTGAGTTGTGGCTGCAAACGCCGGATGATCTCGGAAGCCGTTGAGCTGCGAACGTTTCTGGGATTGAGATTGATTTGGATGCGCCCGCTGTTCAGGGTTGGATTCGTGCCATCCACTCCGATGAACGAAGACAAACTGGCAACATCTGGATCTTTCAGGATTACCTGCGCCAGTTGTTGTTGCCGCTGAGACATGGCCTCGAATGAAATATTTTGTGGGGCTTCGGAGATGCCGAGAATTACTCCCGCGTCTTGTACTGGGAAAAACCCTTTGGGCACGACCACGTAAAGCAGCAGTGTCAATACAAGGGTTCCGGCAGTAATGATCAGAGTTGCCGTCTGATGTTTCAGTACCCACTTCAAAGTGCGTCCGTAATACTGGATGACGCGGTTATAGAGGTTCTCCGACCACTGGTAAAAGCGCCCTCCGTGCGAGTCCTTCTTCGACTTGAGCAGCTTGGCGCTCATCATCGGTGTCAGCGTTAAAGACACGAAGGCTGAAACTAAAATTGTCACCGCCAGAGTGACGGCAAATTCGCGGAACAGACGACCGACAATGTCGCCCATAAAAAGCAGCGGAATCAGAACGGCGATCAGTGACACTGTCAATGAAACGATGGTGAACCCAATCTGGCCTGCTCCCTTCAACGCCGCATCCAGTGGTGAGTCTCCGGCTTCGAGAAAGCGATCGATGTTTTCGATCATCACGATCGCATCGTCCACCACAAAGCCAGTGGAAATGGTCAATGCCATCAAAGTCAGATTATTCAAGCTGTAGCCCAACAGATACATCACACCGAAGGTGCCAATCAGGGATAGCGGGACCGCGACGCTTGGGATGACAGTTGCCCGCAGGTTTCTCAGGAAAAGGAAGATCACCATCACCACCAGGGCGATGGTGAGGGCCAGCTCAAACTCAACATCCTTGACGGAAGCGCGGATGGTCTGCGTGCGGTCGGTGAGAATGGAAACTTTAACGGCACCTGGAAGCGAGGCCTGAATGCGCGGCAGCAGCAGCTTGATCCGGTCGGCCACGCTGATGATGTTCGCGCCCGGCTGACGCTGAATGTTTACGATGACCGCGGGCGACATGTTGCCCGCTTGTCCCATCCATGCCGCCTCGTACTGATTCTCCACGCCGTCAGTGATGCTGGCGATGTCGGCCAGACGCACTGGGGCGCCATTTCGGTACGCAATGACGATTGGGTTATACTGCGCTCCCGCGAGAAGTTGGTCGTTGTCACCAATCGTGAATGACTGCCGCGGCCCGTCCAATGTTCCTTTGGCTTGGTCGACATTTGCGAGACCGAGCGCAGTGCGCACATCTTCCAGGCTAAGTCCATAGGAAGCGAGCGCAGTGGGGTTGGCTTGAATGCGTACCGCCGGCTTTTGTCCTCCGCTGATCGAGACCAGTCCTACGCCAGTGACTTGTGAAATTTTTTGTGCAAGCTGGGTGTCAGCGAGGTCCTCGACCTTCGAGAGCGGCAGAGTGTCTGAGGTAAGTGCCAGCGTCAGGATGGGCGCGTCGGCTGGGTTTACCTTGCTGTAAATCGGAGGATTGGGTAGATCCGTCGGAAGATAAGTTCCCGATGAATTGATTGCCGCCTGCACTTCCTGTTCGGCAATGTCGATGTTCTGATCGAGGTTGAACTGCAAAGTAATGATCGAGCTGCCCAGCGAACTACTGGAAGTCATCTGACTAAGACCGGGGACCTGCCCGAACTGTCTCTCCAGTGGCGCGGTGACGGACGAGCCCATCACGGTAGGGTCTGCGCCGGGATAGAAAGTCATTACCTGGATGGTCGGATAATCCACTTCCGGCAAAGCGGACACCGGAAGCTGTCGGTACGCCACAATCCCCACTAAAAGGATCCCAATCATCAGCAGGGAAGTGGCGACCGGACGCAGTATGAATAGCTGCGATGGATTCATTGTGACGCGGTCCCGGATTTGGAGCTGTCGGAAGCGGGCGCGCTACCTTGTCGGTAGCTCTGACCGTGTTTTCCAGAGTTTGGATTTGCTGAATTCGGATTCCCTGAACTGGGGTTGCCGGAATTCGGATTGCCGGGGCTGGCCGGGGTGGAGGCCAGTTGATGCGGCTCCACATGGCTACCTGCCTGCAGCTTGTCCTGGCCATCGGTGACGACGGTTTCATTTGGCGAAACACCACTCGTGACTTCAGCAAGCGTTCCTTGGGTGATGGCGATGTTCACCGTCCGCACTTCGACGGTCTTGTCTGGCTTTACAACGAAGATGTAGCTGCCCTGCGGCCCGCGCTGTATCGCAGCCGAAGGAAGCACGGTTGCATTTTTTCGCGTCTCCAGCAGAAGGTGCGCGTTTACAAACTGGTTTGGCCAAAGTTCATTGTCTTTGTTGTCGAAGACCGCCTTCAGTCGCCCGGTGCCCGTGGTCTGGTCAATCTCATTGTCGATAGTAAGCAATTTTCCGGTGGCGAGCTTGGTTTGGTCGTCGCGGCTGTAGGCGTCCACTTGGAGCGGCGCTTTGCGCATATGTTGCGCGACAGTCTGCAACTGATCTTCGGGCAGGGTGAACACAACTGTGATGGGCTGCAGTTGAGTAATCACGATCATCGGATTCGCATCCGACGCATGCACCATGTTTCCCGGATCAACCAGCCGCAATCCGATGCGGCCACTCTCCGGCGCCGTAATGTGACAGTACGCCAGGTTCAGTTTTGCGTTATCAACGGTGGCTTGGTCGTTGCGCACAGCGCCTTCCAGTTGGTCGGCGGTTGCCTTTTGTGTGTCTACCTGCTGTTGGGAAACGGCGCCCGAGTCTTGTAGCAGGCTTTTGTACCGCTGGAAGTTCAACTGCGCATCCCGCAAAGACGCCTGATCCTTAAACAGGGTGGCCTGTGCCTGGTTCAACTGCACCTGGTAAGGCCGCGGATCGATCACCGCCAGCAAGTCACCCTTCTTCACGGACTCGCCTTCCCTGAACTTTACATCGACAAGCTGGCCATCCACTCTGCTCTTCACGCTAACCGTGTAGTAGGCCGTAGCGGAGCCGAGGCCGGTGAGATAAATTGGCAAGTCCTGCTGTTGTGCTGGTGCGACTGTAACCTGGACGGTCTGCGGAGTGTTGGCCCGCGCAGGGGAGGCCCCGGAGTTCGATCCCGAGCAGGCAGTAAAGAAAATCGTGAGCAACAGCGCGGTTGTAAGCACTATTAGACTGGCGCGGAACTCACGAACCTGCCGGCTTATCGCACGACCAGAAGTCATGTCCTCCCTCCCAAAACCAAATTCAGTCTTCATCTGTGAACCTCGCCTCATGCCACAAAGGTTGCGCCATCATTCTAAATAGGAGCAAACTTGTCCGAAAGCTGCCTGTATCTCCACTCCTTGGATGAGGGTCGAACCTAATTCTCCTCAACCATTTACAAAAATTTACCCAACACTCACATGAGCCATGTTTCCACGCATCTGCCGCGTGGCATAAACTGCCTGTCTCGGTTATAGTGGTCGCCCGAAATGGCCGTGGCAAAATCAGCTCCCAAACCGGGGATCACGATTCGTGATCTGGAGACGCTTGCGGACCTCGATCGCGCCCTCCGGCTGGAAAAAGAGGTCTGGAAGCTTGAAGATGCGGACGTCACTCCGCTGACCCTGGCTGTCGCCACCCGGGCTGCCGGCGGCATCTGGGTCGGAGCTTTTGATGACAGCCAACTGGTTGGCTTTGCTTTCGCGCTGCCCAGTTTCGAGCAGGGAAGGATTGGGTTTCACTCCCATTTACTAGCGGTGCGCGCGTCACATCGCACACTAAACATTGGGTACGAGCTGAAACTCGCTCAACGGCAGCGAGCACTGGACCTGGAAATCAAAAAAATGACGTGGACCTTCGATCCATTGCGAAGCCGCAATGCGCATCTGAACTTCTCCCGGCTTGGAGTGGTTTCTGACAGCTACCGAATTGACTTTTACGGTCCGCAAACTTCCAGTCCTCTGCATAGCAACGGCACTGACCGGCTGTGGGTGACGTGGCACATGGCAGATACGAGAGTGGAAGCGCGGCTTAAGGGGAAAGACATGCGCGCGGAGGTCCTCGATGCTCTTCTCCATCTTGAGCCGCTGGTGCGTTTCAACGGTGACGGGAGGCCTGCGGAAAGCGATTTGCCCAGGGCGCTGGCACGGCAGCGGATCGCAATCGAGATTCCCGGCGACATGGACAGGATCGAGCGCGATGAAAAAGACTTGGCACGTCAGTGGAGGCTGGTGACGCGGCGCGCATTCACCGAGGCCCTGAAAGCTGGATTTATCGTGAAAGAGTTTTGCAGGTCGATCCGTGGACACCAGGGGCCGGGGGCGTATCTCCTGGAGCGGCTTTCATGAACGGTTGCCCCGTTCTTGTCCCTTCGGTGTTTGGAGAGACAGGGCGGGATTTTGCGTTTGCCCATTTTCTGGCCTTATGCTAGCTGCAGTGCAACGGATGTCCAATGCAGCCTTCCAATCCCATCATTCTCTATGACGGCGTCTGCGGATTGTGCAACCGATTCGTTCAGTTCGTCCTGAAGCGCGACCGAAACGATCAATTCCGCTTCGCCGAGCTCCAGAGTAACTTCGGAAGGAATGTACTTCAGCGCCACGGTTTGGATCCTGACGCGCTGGATACGGTCTATCTGGTGTTGGACCATGGCCAGCCGAGCGAGCGCCTGCTTTCTAGAAACGATGCCTCAACTGCGGTACTCGAAGAATTAGGCGGTTTCTCCCGCGTGCTGGCGAAGTTGTTGAAACTCTTGCCAAGACGTTTTCGTGACTGGCGTTACCGATTGGTAGCGCAAAATCGTTATAGATTTTTCGGCCGGTATGAGTCCTGTCCGCTGCCGGATCCGAAAGACCGGTCTAAGTTCCTTGACCTCGAATAGCGAACTAGAATAGCGGGCGTCGGCAGACAATCCCAAGCCCCGCGCAGTAAAATGCGATGCGGCAGCTCAATTCATTCTAAAGGACCCCGAATGGCAGATAAGGCGACCATGCCCGCTTCCGGCACCAACATTGATTCTGTTCTCCAGGAGCAACGCAAGTTTGAGCCGTCGGAAGAATTTCGTCGCGGCGCGCACATCAAGAGTGCAGAAGACTACGAGCGCATTTACCGCGAATCGGTAGAGGAGCCTGAGAAATTCTGGGGTCGGATCGCATCAGAGCTGCACTGGTTCAAGAAGTGGGAGAAAGTTCTTGAGTGGAACAATCCTTGGGCGAAGTGGTTCGTCGGCGGTCAGATCAATCTCTCCCACAACTGCCTTGACCGGCACGTACAATCCGCTCGTAAGAACAAAGCTGCTCTGATCTGGGAGAGCGAACCGGGAGAAGTGCGGACGTTCACCTATCAGCAGCTTCATCGCGAAGTGCAGAAGTTCGCTAATGTTCTGAAGTCACTCGGCGCAAAAAAAGGTGACCGCATCGCGATTTATATGGGCATGACTCCAGAGTTGGCGATTGCCATGCTGGCCTGTGCTCGAATCGGCGCACCTCATACCGTCGTTTTCGGCGGATTTTCATCTCAAGCGCTCGTGGATCGTATTCACGATTCGCAAGCAACTCTAGTCGTGACGCAAGACGGATCGTATCGTCGCGGCTGTGAAGTCAAGTTGTTTCCGGCCGTGGAAGAAGCTCTGAAGTCCTGTCCGTCGGTGAAACATGTGGTGGTGTACAAGCGGACTGGGACTGCGATCAATATGCAGCCGGGTCGTGACCATTGGTGGCACGAGTTGATGGCCAACGCCGCGGACGAGTGTCCCGCAGAGCCGCTCGATGCCGAGCATCCGCTCTACATCCTTTACACCTCCGGCACAACTGGCAAGCCGAAGGGCGTTGTACACACGACCGGCGGATATTCGGTAGGCACGTACATCACTGCCAAGTGGGTATTTGATCTTCATGAGGAAGACACCTACTGGTGTACTGCCGACATTGGGTGGGTCACCGGGCACAGTTACATCGTCTATGGGCCGCTGATGAACGGCGCTACCAGCCTGTTGTACGAGGGCGCACCGAATTGTCCAGAGCCCGACCGCTTCTGGAGGATTGTCGACCGGCACAAGGTAAACATCCTCTACACAGCGCCAACTGCAATTCGAACCTTCATCCGCTGGGGAGATGAGTGGCCGAAGAAACACAAGCTCGACAGCCTGCGATTGCTGGGGACGGTCGGCGAGCCCATCAATCCCGAAGCCTGGATGTGGTATCGCGAAGTCATTGGTCACAACCGCTGCCCGATCGTTGACACCTGGTGGCAAACGGAAACCGGGCACATCATGATCACGCCGATTCCGGGCGCGATTGCAACCAAGCCTGGATCGGCGACAAAGCCGTTTCCAGGAGTGGTGCCGGAGATTGTGAATATGGACGGAGAACCTGTCCCGGAGGGCTCGGGCGGGTTTCTGATCTTGAAACAACCCTGGCCCGGCATGTTGCGCACGATTTATGGCGATCCTGATCGCTATGTGAAGCAGTACTGGTCGCAAATCCCCGGCGCATACTTCACTGGCGATGGCGCGCGCAAGGACAAAGACGGTTACTTCTGGGTGATGGGCCGGGTAGATGATGTCATCAACGTTTCCGGCCATCGGTTGAGCACGATGGAAGTAGAGTCGGCTCTGGTGGCGCACGTTTTCGTCGCAGAAGCCGCCGTGGTGGCGCGTCCCGACGAAGTAAAAGGCCAGGCCATCGCCGCATTCGTGACGCTCCAAGGTGGACGCAAGCCGACGCCCGAACTGAAGGAAGAACTTCGAAAGTGGGTCACCAAAGAAATCGGAGCGCTCGCAAAGCCAGATGACATTCGCTTTACCGACTCGCTTCCCAAGACTCGCAGCGGAAAAATCATGCGGCGTCTGCTGCGGGAGCTGGCGACAAACGGGGACGTGAAAGGCGACACAACGACGCTTGAAGATTTCAGTGTGATCGCGAGATTGAAAGAGCAAGAAGAAGCGTAGGTGTCAAGGCCGGCGCAACGCCTGGAACGCGGGATCCTTCTTCAAACGCTCTGGGAAGTTCTTCTCATACGGCACCAGCGATGGGCAAACCAGGCGATGAAATCCAAACTTCTGCATTTCCTTTCGTGCTTCCTCGGGAGTCCAGCCTTCCACCGCCATGCGATAGGCTGCGATCATCATTCCCGTCCGGTCATCGCCATACCGGCAATGCACGAACACCTTCTTGTCTGGATTCTGCCGCAGCAAGGTGAGAAAGCGAACGAAGGTTTCATCTTTGGGAACTAGACAGTGCCAGGGTATTTCCACAAACTGCATTCCGAGTTTCTCCACCCCTTTGCGTTCTTTATCGCGGCCGGATAAGCGCACGTCCACCACTATGTTGATACCCATTTTGGCCAGCCCTTCGAATCCCGCCGGTTTGGGCTGTCCTCCGCGATAAAGCGTTGGCGTGACCTCGCCAAAATTCCCGACGCCTATGAGCGTTATTCTTGGCGCAGGGGAGTGCGGTGATTGAGATTTAGTACCGCTGTTGGCCCGCGTCGCCTCTGTCGCGACGCACATCGTGAGCGCCAGGGACACGATAGCCAAACGGCGACACATGCGAAGAGTTGAGCTCATAAAGCGAATCAAGGAAGCGTGTCTATTTTATCGAACGAAGTATCATGTCCGGTGATTTATGTATTTTAGAATTGTGACCAATGTCCACAGCTCCTGCTGCAACTTCCGATACGCAGGCCAAACGCCTATTTGATCTTGCGTTCCTCATCAAAGCTTCGCGTCCTGGTCTCTGGGCCACTGCGGTCTGGTTCTACCTTCTTCCGCTGGGCCGGTTGCACGTTTTTCACCCAGCCCCTTTTTGGCTCGGACTGATCTACGTTACCCTGCCGCTTGGGCTCATCATCTACGGATGGAACGACGTTGCAGATGTCGAAACCGATCGCTTCAACCCGCGCAAAGGGACATTCCTCTTCGGTGCTCGCGGATCGCGCGAACAGCTTGCAAAGCTACCCGCGCGCATTGCCTTCGTGCAGGCAGTCTTCCTGGGGATTTTCTGGTATCTGGAAGGTCCCAAGATTCTGCTGTGGTTCTTGGCGCTGGTCGCCTTCACTGCTATTTATAATTTTCCGCGCTACGGTCTTAAGAACCAGCCTCCATTCGATATCCTGAACCAGGCCGCCTATCTGCTTGTATTTGTTCTCAGCGGCTGGCTGAATCACGCGCCTCAACTCCGCTGGCCGGCCATGCTTTTTGGCGCAATGTTTGCCATGCACTCCCATGTATTCGGCGAAATCATGGACATCGAACCCGATCGTCGCAGCGGACGCCGCACCACTGCAACCATCATTGGAGTGATTCCCTCGAAATTCCTTATCGCGGGTATGCTGGCCTTCGAAGCGCTTCTCATCTTCACCTATTACCACGACATCTGGATTTCAGGCGCGCTGGTGCTCGGCACCTTCTGGTTCTTGCTCGACGCAATCGTGCTCTGGCGCGGAGATTCCTACTCCCTCGCCCAGATGCGAATCTTCATGCTGGCCTGGAACGCCATCGCGCTGGGGAGCATGGGCTGGGTGTGGTCCACGGCCAGCTTGGTCTGGTGAGAATATCGGCAGCCAACGTGAACCGAACTTGAAGAGATCATGAATGTCCCCGATAAAAAGTTTGAATTTGACTTTCTAGGTTCCAGCCTACAAAATCCACCACAAGTTGTACGTAGCGCAAGTTCGCGCTCTCCTCCCCGTCGAAGAGAGCAATGTACCAGGCACCGTGCCGTGCCGATCTAGCCTGAAGTAGACACACGAAACCTGGCTGCAAGCTGTAATCCGGCAGGCAGTCATCGTGTATCTAATCAGCTCCAGCGTGACAGGCCGAATCCCCGTGGAGAGCGGCCAATACCCGGATATTGCTCGATCTTGCTGTGTAGTCTGCCGAGTCAAACCTTTAAGGAGAAAAAACTAAATGGCCGACGCATCCGTTGAGATGAAACCGACGTTAGGTTTAACCGGGCTGACGATGAACGCCATGGCGCTCATCGCTCCCGGCGCGTTTCTGTGGCTGACATTTGCTGGACAGGCTGCTGCCGGGGCGACTGCGCCGGCAATGTGGATTGGCATCCTGTTCGCCACCGTACTATGTTTGGCTACCGCGGTCTGTTACGCCGAAATGGCGAAACTGTATCCCGGAACTGGCAGTTCGTACTATTTTGCCGAACAGTCGTTTATCAATCACCAATCGGCCTGGCCCTATGCCCGGCTTGCCAAGTTCATCGTCGGCTGGGGCTCCCACCTCTATTACTGGATCTATCCAGGCGTGATGGTCGGCGTGATTGGAGTCATCTCCGGCTACCTGGTCGGGACGATCTGGCCAAATTTCATGAGCGCCTCCAATCCCGGACCTGCGTTCATGATGCTGGTCGCGGTTGTGTTCTCGTTTGGCGTTGCTTATATCGCCTACAGAGGGGTCAACGGCTCGACCTCCGTGAACATCGCCATCAACGTCATTCAGATCAGCGCCCTGCTTGTCTTCTCTGTGGCTGCTCTTGGCTACCGCGCCAGCCATCCGGCGGGCAGCACGGCCTTGCAGTTTGATTCGCAAACCAGCGCGGCCTACAGCTACGACTTCGCAACCACGACAACCATGGTCAATGGAGCCGCGACCGACACCATCGTTCGCGACGCCAACGGCGTTCCCCAGCCCAAGCTCGACTCATCGGGGAAACCGGTGCCTTATCACATTGACTATCCCGAGAAGGATTCCAACGGCGGCTTCCTCTCCCATCCCAATGCAAAGTCCGTAATCCGGATGCATAACTTTGGCTTCATGTTCGTCCAGGCCACAATCGCCATCCTGATTCTAGTGGGATTCGAATCGGTCACCTCGATGGGAGGCGAGGCCAAGAACGCCAAGCGCGACGTACCGATCGCAGTCATCACATCACTGCTGGTTCAGGGCTGTTTCTGCTATCTCTTTGAGTACTTCGCAGCCAACTATGTCCTCAACAGCGGCTACACCATGCAGAATGCGGCTGGCTCAGCAGCGCCTATTGGTGACCTCATGGTCCTCGTCGGCGATGCCCTGTTTGGCGCCGGGCATGGGCGGATCTTCATGCTAGCGGAAGCCGCGACTGTGTTCCTGGCGTTAATCGGAACGACGCTCTCCTGTATCAACACCGGCGCGCGCGTAACTTACGCCATGGGCAAAGACAGCGAATTGCCGGACTCGATGGGAGCGTTGCATTCCAGAAACCTCACTCCGCACAAGGCGATCTGGACCCTGGCATTTATTTCCGCGGTGGTTGGATGCCTCACCGTGGTGATGTTCTTCGGTGACGGCTCTGCTCCTGCGGATGCATCCATCGCGGCGCTGCCACACGGCTTCTGGTCAAGTTTCGGATACTTGACGCATGACAGGATGGCCGCCCTGCCGAATTCGTTCCTGACCATGACACTGGCCTCGAACTTCGGGACATTCCTGCTTTACATGTTGAGTTGCGTAACTTGCATCGTGTGTTTCCATAATCACCCCCAATTCAAATTCGTGCGTCATCTGGTGATTCCGATTTTTGGCCTGCTGGCGAACCTGGCCTGCATGGTCTTCTACCTGGTCGGTCCATTTATGGGATACGGCACGAAGATGGAACCGTTGATCGCGCTGGGCATTGCGTTTGTCTGGGCGATCTACGGCGGGGTCTACTTCCTGCGAGCGACCAAACAGACCGGCCGCTCAACGCTGATCCAGGGCAAGCTCGGGGCAGCGTAAGAACAACTTGAGATGGGGCGGAGTGCGGGCGTCGCTCCGCCCCATTTGGTTCGTAAACATGCTACAGAGTCATTGTGGCACTCCCTCGGGTAGGGGCTGGGTGCGTAGTCTCCGCATCGGTTGCGGAATGATTTCCCGCGGTGAAGTCGGACTCATCGTGACTGCCATGGGCGCAACTGCGGGCATATTTGGCCGCTCTGAAGTCGCCGTGATGGTGGCCGTAGTGCTACTCACGACTCTGTTGACTCCACTGGCGCTGCGTTCTGCTTTCAACCTGAAATCTGACGAGGACCTTGACGAAGACCTTGAAGACGATGGCGGTATCGCGCTCCAAGGGAGTCTGGCGGTGGCGACTCCCGAAATTCCATTAGCATCATCCGGCGTGCAGGTCGAAAGCGTCGACCTGTGCCAGGAGACCAGCTGCCGGGTCGGGCTGGATCGCAGCATCGTTTGCTGACCTTTCCGGAAACCGAACGCATTTCAGACTAAGATCCCAGGTACTCTTTGGACGGAAGTATCGGCCCTCGGCATTTATGGGGACAACCGTGGGCTTATTGCCCACTAGTCGTTGCTAGTTGCTTTTCTTGGGGCGTCATTTGCCGCCACAGCACTTGCAGATCGGCCGAGATGCGAGAATTCTGCGGCTCCTGGTGCAGCGCACGGGCAAACCAGCGATAAGCGGTAGGCAAATCACGGCCAACGCAGTGGCCGGTGGCGTACATGGTTCCGAGAACGGTTTGGGCCTTGGAGTTTCCATGCGTCGCCGCCGTGCGCAGGCTGGATTCGGCGCGGGCGCAATTTTGGGGCGCGCCGTTCCCGTAGAGGTAGCGTTCCCCGCTGAGCTCAAGGTCGGCATCAGGAGAAATCGCGGCTGCCGCGGGCTGCAACGCGGGTGTCTTAGCGTTGGGAACGCGAGTGCGGGTTGAAGCCTGCTTTGTGTCTCGCGGTTTTTTTGGAACTTTCGGGGGAGGCGTAGCTTCTGCCTTCTCCGTTTTCTCTGCGGGAGCAGCGTTCTCCGTTGCCGCCGCGGGAGCGCCCCCTTTCGGGGTGCCGGCATTTGCCGAAGCGCTTGGGTTCTGGCCTGGCGTGGGGAACTCAGTGGACTTGCCGGTAGAGTCAGGCTGCGTCTTTTGGTCCGGAGCGGTTGGCAAGACTTCGCCAGCGCCAGTCATGGGCTTGTCGATATGGGTTTCTTGGCTTTGAGTCATCGCCGGCGCCACTTCCGACGGAGAAGCAGACTGCCCGGACGAACTGCTCGCCGCAGAGCGGTTATTGAAGGGAAAGCCGCCATGTCGCCATTGCCAGCCGAGATAACCTGCTGCGGCGAACATCAATAAGAGAAACACGACCAGTCCTACGTGGCTTCGCGGCGGTTCGTCTTCGTACAGGTAATGGAATTCGACTTTGGGGTCTTCTGAAAGTCCCAGGAACGAGGGGCCGTGGACCGGAACCTTCTCGCCTCCGCCGTTACCGGCATGAGGAACGTCGCGAGGGGCAGGTTGAGTCTCAACCGGCGGATGCGCCAAAGAGGCCCCACACATTCCACAGAAGCGATACTCCGGACTGTTATCGTACCCGCAATGAGTACAGCGGATGTACATGGTTTCCAGCATAACCTATTACCTTGGATGGCAGAAAGGCTGCTGCTGTTGGAAGCCGCTAAACTTTGATCCTGCTAGCCTTCACGCGCTGAGCTAGAAAGGAGCCTCACGGCTTCCGCGTGGGCCGGAGTAAAACTTCGCTTGCAAAGGACTGTGGGGCCTGCGTAACCAGCATGGCCACTACGTGCGCCACATCGTCGGGCTGCAGCATCTTCTTCGAATCCTTGCCTATATGCGGGCTCAGTTCCGTATCCACAGAGCCGGGGCAAACGACCGACACTCGAATATCATGCTCACGCAGTTCCTCCGCAATCGAATAGCTCAAACCATTCAGCCCCCATTTTGAGGCTGCATAGGCGGCCCCATTGGGTAGAGCATTTTTCCCGGCAAGCGACGAGATATTCACGATATGCCCTTTACCAGCGCGAATCATCATAGGAGCAAAGCTGCGGATGCTGTAGAAGACTCCGCGCAAGTTCGTATTCAGGATCTTTTCCCAACTCTCCGGTGTCATTTCGTGAAGAGGGCCGGAGAACGAGCCCACGCCGGCATTGTTAACCAGTATGTTAATCCTGCCGAATGTCTGTTCAACGTAGGCCGCCAGCGCGTGCACGGATTCCAGGCTGCTGACGTCGCACTGCATTACCTGGGCCGTACCCCCGAGCGCGGAAATGCTTGACGCCGCAGTTTCCAATGTCTTGAGCGTCCGGCCACAGAGGACTACGGTGGCGCCGAGCGATGCCAGTTTGCGGGCGATGGCGGCTCCAATGCCCCGTCCCGCGCCGGTCACAAGCGCAATTTGCCCGGAAAGGGGAGCCAGAGGGTTATTGGCGTTCATGTGAAGCTCCGAAACTCGCGCTTTGGGTATCCGAACCATCAGGAATATCACGTTCTGCATCCTAAAATACGAGGACAGTTTATAGCAGATAAACTTGCTTAACTTGAAGCGCATCCATATAATCCCGCTCACCGGAACTAGCTTTCTGCCCCGGCTACTCCTAGGGGGCGCTATGGATTCCGGGGTTGTGCCCAGGGGGGACACACCACCCTGTTGTAGTCCAGGCCTTAGATTTAAGTTCGGCGTTAAACCGATTTCCCGAAGTTCAAACTTCCCAAGGACCCGAGGAGTGATTGGAATGAAAACAAGTGTTCTGGCGATTGTGCTTGCATGTGTCGCATTGTGCTCTGCTCAGGGGACAGCAGCGCCGCAACCTCAGACGGCGGCACCGCAGCCCCAAATCGCTGCATCGGATCCGCAGACTGCGGCCCCTCAACCCCAAACTGCAGCGCCCGCCGGGGACCAGACGTCTGCGCCGACCATCAAAGATGCCGCCGAGTACAACGCCTATGTGGGGGCCATTCAGCAGCAGGATGCCAACGCCAAGATAAGCGCCCTCGAAGCTTTTCTGACGCAATATCCGAATAGCGTGATGAAGACGAATGCGCTGGAACTCTTGATGGGTACATACCAGCAACCCAACAAACAGGCCGAAGTGGCGAAACGTCTGTTGACCGTGGATCCTAATAACCTGCGTGCCCTGGCGGTGCTGAGCTACTCGGCGCGCCAATGTGTGGCAATGGGACAGAACGTCCAGCAATGCCTAGCTGATGCCACACAATACTCAAACAAGGGTCTGGATGCTTTAAAGAACGCGCAGAAGCCCGCCGGTATGTCAGACGCGGATTTTGAGAAGCTGAAGAAGCAAGTGGCAATTATTTTCAACGGCACGGCTGGTTTTGCGGCTCTGCAGAACAAAGACTATCCGCATGCCCAGGAATACCTCAGAGCGGCAGTTGAAGCTGATCCGACCGATCTCAACAATGCTTATCCGCTCGCGCTGGCGTATCTGACAGCGAATCCTCCCGATAGCCTGAATGGATTGTTTTTCATCGCTCGAGCTGCTTCTTTGGCGCCTCCCGGTGCGGGGCAGAACCAGATACTCACTTACGGGCAGAAAGCCTATAAAAATTATCACGGCTCGGAGGAGGGCTGGAATGATGTGCTGGCCACGGCGAAGGCGAACCCCGTTCCTCCTCAGGGATTCAACATTACGAAGTACGTTCCGCCTACGCCTGCCCAGCAAGCCCACGATTTGGTGACTGGAAAAACTCCGGACCAGATCAAGCAGCTTACCTTCGGCGAATGGGAATTGGTGCTCTCTGCGGGCACGCCCGAGGACCAGGCCAAAGTGTGGGATGTGATCAAGAACGTGCCGTTGCAGATGGAAGGTACCGTTCTTGAAGCGACGAGCCCCACCGAATTGCACATAGCGGCCAGCGAGGACGACATCGAGCAAAAGCGGCCTGACATTACGCTGACCATGACCGGTCCAATTCCACCGCGCCTGATGCCCAAGGCGGGCGATACCCTCGATTTCGAGGGAACACCGGATTCCTATACTCCGACGCCATTCATGATGGTGATGCTGCAAGGCAAGCTATTGAAGAAGGCGGGAGCAGCTCCTGCAAAGAAGCCGCCGGTGCATCATCGTCCGGCCCGCAAGCCACAGGAGTAAAGATTGCGGCGAGCTTAAGAAGGCAGCTCACCTGGGCTGCCTTTTTTCCTTGCTTGAGGGTGCTACTCTAGCGTGCTAGTTTTTTCTCGTACGGTACAGGCCGAGTGCCGCGGGAAGGACGCTTGCCGCCTTCACGGAACTGGCGCGGATCGATCCTTAGTTCGCTGACAGTCCGGCTCAAGGTGTTGCGGTGCATCCCTAGTTGTCGCGCTGCGCGGCACTGATTGCCTTTGTTTTCCTCAAGCACAGTCGCGATAAAACGCCGCTTGAATTCGCGCACTGCCTCAGAATAAAGAATATTGCTCCGGTACATCTGCTGCACGAGTGCTTCGAGTTGATCTTTCACAGGATCTCTCTTTTCGTTTTTGCTAAAACGGCCCGCTCGTTAATTCTCCATGCAATCGAAAGAAGTTATTTGCCCGAAGGATGGCTCGATGTCTGCACCTGCCGCAAGTAATCCAACCCTTTGTAAAATTGCGCCCGCAACTCCGCGGGGGCTATCCAGATTGCCGCCCGCCCCACCACCAGGAAATACGGCGCCAGGCTTGAACCTTGGAGCCATCTGGAAGTTGGAGTAAACGCAGTCATGCTCACCAGAACGATTGCGACCAGCAAACATCCACGCACTAGGCCCAGGACCGCGCCAAAAAAACGGTCCACTACATTCAACCCTGCTTCCTTCACAAGCCAGCGAACAATCTTGCCCAAAATTCCGGCCAGAATCATCACGCCGAGAAAGATGGCCAGAAATGCCACGATCTCGCCCAGCCAACGCGAACTGATATACGCCGCGAACCGTCCAGCCAGCCGCTGATACTGCCAGGCAGCGATCAAGTATCCGAACACCAGCCCGGCCAACCCAAACGCCTCCTGAAAGAACCCCGAGCTGGCGGCCTGCACGACCGAAACCAGCAGAACTAACAAAACGATCCAGTCTGCAACGTTCACGCGGCGCCCTCGCCCGCGCCGAGTTCACTCATCCAGCCCACGACCTGTCAGCCGGCGATACGACTCTACGTATTTCTCGCTGGTCCTGCGGGCCACCTCTGCCGGGAGGGTGGGCGCGGGAGGCAGTTTGTTCCAGCGAATTTCTTCCAGGTAATCACGCACATACTGCTTGTCATAGGACTGCTGCGACATGCCTGGCGAATATTTGTCTGCGGGCCAGAAGCGAGAAGAATCCGGCGTAAGTACTTCGTCAGCGAGGGTAATGCCTGCCGCCGTTCGCCCAAATTCGAATTTCGTATCTGCGATGATGATCCCTTTTTGCCGGGCGTAGGCCGCTGCCTTGCGATAGATTGCGAGGCTCAAGTCGCGCAACTGGCGTGCATCTTCAGGGTCAACCAGACGCGTCATCGCCTCGAACGAGATGTTTTCATCGTGTCCGGTTGTGGCCTTGGTAGCGGGCGTGAAGATCGGTTCTGGCAGTTCTTCAGATTCGCGAAGGCCCGCCGGAAGCTTGATTCCGCAAACGCTTCCCGTTGCTCTGTATTCCTTCCAGCCCGAACCCGATAAATAACCGCGCACGACGCACTCAACCGGAAACATTTCTGCCCGTTGCACCAGCATCGAACGGCCGCGGAGTTGGCCGGCATACTGCTGGATCTCAGTTGGATAGCGGCTCAAGTCGGCGGTGACCAAATGATTCGGAACGATGTCTTTGAGGAAGTCAAACCAGAACAAGGAAATCTGCGTAAGCACTCGGCCCTTGTTCGGAATGCCGGTCGCGAGCACGTAATCAAAAGCAGAGATCCGGTCGGTGGCAACGAAAAGCAGGTGATCGCTGCCCAGTTGATACACGTCGCGCACTTTCCCGCTGGCAAAAAGCTCCAGCTCGGGGAAGTCAGTCTGTAAGAGAACGGGATCGAGAGTTTCAGTAGTCATCAGGAAAATTAGATGTACAAATCGCAGCGTATTCTAGCCGCTCAGAAAGTTTTGTCAACGGCTGAGATGATACTCGATTTGTGACTTCCGCGTTTTCCACCGTTGTACGATTGACAAAGCTGCATTCACTTGAAGCGGGCTTCCAGCAAGCTATTCAAAGAGAGTTAGTTGTGGAAAAGTTCCGAGCTTAGCCTCGAGCCTGCGCTTTTTAGAATACGGAGTTGGTGATTTTACGCCCGATGGTATCTTTGTGGTGGCGAATTCTGGACGCCACAATTCATGGACGTTCTCAGAAGACTGTTTGAGCAGCATTTCCACTCACCAGTTGCACAGGTGCAAGCGCTGCAGGGGCAACTCGGCGGTTCGGGGCGCAGCATCATCCGACTGGCGAGCGACAAAATCAGCGCGATCGGTATTGTGTATGGCGTGCGCGAAGAGAACGTCGCGTTCGTGGAATTCTCCAGGCATTTTCGCCGGCACGGTTTGCCAGTTCCGGAGATTTATGCGGAGGAGTTGAGCCAGGGCGCTTACCTCGAAGAAGATTTGGGGGATACGACGCTCTTTGAGTTTCTCTCGAACAACCGCACCGGCGAGAATATTGCTCCGCCAGCGGCTGAGGCGTATCGCCAAGTTCTAGCCGTGCTTCCGCGGTTTCAAATCGAGGCCGGACGCGATCTGAATTACAAAGTGTGCTATCCGCGCGCCAGCTTCGATCGCCAGTCGATCGCCTGGGATTTGAATTACTTCAAGTATTACTTTCTTCGTCTTGCTGGCATTCCCTTCAACGAACAAGCGCTGGAAAACGACTTTGGGCGCTTGACCAAGTTCTTGTTGACTGCCGGACACGATTACTTTCTCTATCGAGATTTCCAATCACGTAACGTTATGTTGCGCGACGGCCAGCCTTTTTTCCTGGATTATCAAGGTGGCCGCAAAGGTGCGCTGCAATACGACGTTGCTTCTCTCTTGTACGACGCCAAGGCCGATTTGCCGCCGGAGCTGCGCCAGCAATTGCTCGATCATTATCTCGAAACGCTTGCCGGTTTCATTAAGCTTGAGCGCGAATTGTTCATGCAGCACTACTACGCGTACGTCTATATCCGGCTGATGCAGGCGTTGGGAGCGTACGGCTTTCGAGGCTTCTACGAACGCAAAGCCCATTTTCTCCAAAGCGTGCCGTACGCGCTGACAAACTTGCGCTGGCTGCTTCATAACATCGAGCTGCCCATCCCGCTGCCCACACTCACCGACGCGTTTAAGAGCATGCTGGCCTCAGAGAAACTACACAGCCTGGCTTCCGAGGCAGAATCGGGGAAATTACCGAAGCTGGCTTCCGAGAGCAAGAATCTGGTAGTTCGGATTTTTAGTTTTTCGTTTCACCGGGGCGGCGTGCCGAAAGACGGATCTGGAAATGGCGGCGGATTCGTTTTCGATGGCCGCAGTCTTCCGAACCCCGGACGCGAAGAGCGATTCAAAACGCTTACCGGGAAAGATATGCCGGTGATCGATTATCTGAACCAGCAAGAGAGCGTGCATCAGTTTCTCGCTAATGTTACGTCGTTGGTGGACGCCAGCGTGAGTGAGTACCAGCGTCGCGGCTTCGAGAGCTTGATGGTTTCGTTCGGTTGCACCGGCGGCCAACATCGCTCAGTATATTTAGCAGAGCAATTAGCCAAACATTTGCGCGGCAGAAATGGGGTAGAGGTAGTCATACGACATCGTGAGTTGGAGAGTGCTGCCGAATGAAAGCGATGATCCTGGCCGCCGGACTAGGCATGCGCTTGCGTCCACTCACCGACCATCGCCCCAAGGCTCTGGTAGAAATCGCGGGCCGTACCCTGCTTGAGATCACGTTGGCTCGGCTGCGCGCCTTTGGGATTAGCGACGTGATTATCAACGTGCATCATTTTGCCGACATGGTCATGGAGTATCTGAAAACGAACAATAACTTTGGCATGCGTATCACGATCTCTCGCGAGGAGGTCTTGCTCGACACCGGTGGCGGGCTAAAAAAAGCCGCGTATTTTTTTGGCGACGATTCCAGCAGTCGTGAAGAGCCGTTCATTTTGCACAATGTCGATGTGATCAGCACGATCGATCTCCAGCGAATGGTGCAATTGCACACTGAAAATCAGGCTCTTGCTACCCTGGCCGTGCAAGACCGCGAGACTTCTCGCTACCTCCTCTTCGACAACGCGTCTGAGCTTTGTGGCCGACGATCCGAGCGCGAGAAAACTGAATTAGTACGATCCGCAGAGCAGGTGCAGCCGCTGGCCTTTTGCGGAATCCACGTTATCAGTCCTCGTCTTTTTGCGCTCATGAGTGAAGAAGGCGCTTTCTCCATCATCACCTCCTATCTGCGGCTGGCTGCACAGGGAGAAAAAATCCTCGACTTTCGCGCCGATGAATATTATTGGCGGGACCTGGGAAAGCTGGACAATGTGGCGCAAGCCGCTGAGGATTTGAAGCAGAAAGTGCTTCTGCAGTAGAAGAGCTAAACCGATCCCATGAAACTCTTCCACCACATTACAGTGTTTTTGATCACCGAACAGGAAAAGGCAGCCTTCTTGGAGTCTAGCTGCCCTGCTTCAGCTCCACCAGTACCTGCCGGGCAATCTCCTTCAACGTTTCAAACACGCCCTGCCCCTGGAAAGCAATTGCCTCCAGCACCGGTTCGTTTTTACGACGAAGCTCTTTGGTCAACGTTTCTACAGGAAGCACATTCGGCAGGTCGCGCTTGTTGAGTTGCAAGAGGTAGGGGATTTTGTTGAAGTCGTAGCCGTGCTCTTTTAGGTTGGACATCAAATTGTCCAGCGCTTCGGCATTGGCGTCCATGCGTTCCTGCTGTGAATCGGCCACGAAGACAATGCCGTCCACGCCGCGCAGGATGAGTTTGCGGCTGGCATCGTAAAAAACCTGGCCGGGGACGGTATAGAGGTGAATGCGCGTCTTGAAGCCGCGTACGGAGCCAAGGTCAAGCGGAAGGAAGTCAAAAAACAGGGTTCGCTCGGTCTCCGTGGCGAGCGAGATCATCTTGCCCTTCTGCTGCTCGGCAGTCTTCTGGTAGATGTGTTGCAGGTTGGTGGTCTTGCCGCCAAGGCCCGCGCCGTAATACACGATCTTGCAATTAATCTCGCGGGCTGCGAAGTTGATAAAGCTCAAGACTTTCCCCAGAGGGCGGACGTTAGCGCCTCGAAACGGTCCGCGGAATTTTGGCTTGTACTTTGGTTTTTATATCACAGGCGCAGGTGACTGCGGGATTACCCCGGTTACTACTCAGTTCTTAAGCCTTTAGCTCTTAGGCTTTCCAAGCCAGATTAGATTTAGCTAAGGGGCTAGCAGGGTGCCCCAGGTCTCGCTGCGGTTGTTAGACCTGGGAGACAATGCTTGAAAGCCGTGGTCACCGTGCAGGCGGCACCGCATAATAGCCATCCCGGGCCGTCAAATCGACGCAGGGACGAATGGACGACCTTTTGCAGCTAGGCCGATCCACTAAAACTTCAATGCTGCGATATGCGCCCGAGGGCGGCTCGTGACTCTGGTATCCCAGTGTGTACTGGTTACGAGCGTCGCCAATCAGGCGTGAGTAAGCATCTTCAATGCCTGTCCGGGTGATCTCGTTAAAGACTTCTCCGCCGGTAGCGTTTACGTATTTTGGAAGAATATCGCTGTAACCAAAGCGGGGCAGGTGCAACTTTTCTAGTTTGTTGTATCCAGGAATCGCCGAACCTCCCACTCCAACCGCGTACATCATAATGTTGTTCGAAAGCAGCACCTTCAGCACGTCCTTGTAGCTGGCGTCGCTGCGATACTCGCGTCCATCACTGATCACAAAAATCACCTTGCGCCGAGCTTTGTCTCGTCTGGCAAGATCGAGCGCCGTCCGCAGGATAGCGTCGTTCAACACGTGCGACTCCTGTGCCGGCGTATAAACGATCGGCGCTGCCGGATCAGCCGGCATGTTATTAATGGTTGGTCCCTGCGGCCCAAGCGGCCCGCTTGTTACCGGAGGCCCGTTGTTCCTGCCCCGGACATTCGCCAAACTCGCCAGCGTGTCTGACAGTTTCTGCCCCGCGGCTCCCCAGTCCGCGAGCTGGCTGACTGCATTGCTATAGCTGTAAATCGAAACCTCATCGAACTCGCTAAAAGCTCCCTCCAACGCCGGAAATGTATGGTTGACCCTCTGCACATCCACATCCTTCATTCCCAGATCTAGAATGACAGCTACCGACAAAGCAAATGGGTCGCTGGTGAAGTAGTTCAGAGTCTGTTTTTTCCCATTTTCTTTGACCGTGAAATCTTTGGGCAGAAGCCCGTTGACCAAGCGTCCCGACTCGTCCTTCACCGTCACCGGAACCACAACCTGGTTCGTCAGGACCCTTATTTTGAAGAACTCCTCCTGCCCCTCCGGAGCTGCGGGTGTTGCCCCTCCTTCCGGCACCGTCCGAATATTGATCGGCGGCTTGGCCGATGGTTTCTGAGCCTGGTCTGTGGGGCCACTTTGCCTTGGCGCAGGTTCATTCGCAGGAGGCGGTGTCGGAGGCTGCTGCGGAGCCGCCTCCGGAGGAACTTGCTCCTGGGGCGGCGGGTTCTCTGGCGCAGGCTTCGGCGGTTGCACCGTCGACGGTGCGTCGGGAATGTTCTGGTCCTGCGGTTGCTCGTTACGGGGCGGAGCATTTTGTTGTGCTGGGCTGGGTTGCGTGGAACTCGATTGCGCGCACAACACACAGGCAAAGCCAAGTACCGCCAGCCCCGCGCACAAGGCCACGACGCTTCGGTTAGCCAATTTCTTTGACATAGTCCACCAGCGGCATGCCATACAGATCTGACACTCTGCCCGATTTCCGATACCCATTTTTTTCATAGAACCTTATGGCTGCCTGCAAAGGCAACACCGTGTCCAATGTGACCCGTTTGCACCCCTGGCTTTCCACCCAGGTCTCGATCGCGCGTAGCAAAAGTGCGGACAACCCGCTGCCGCGCCACTCTGGCCGAACTGCCATGCCACGCAAATGCCCCTCGCCATTCACCAACGAGGCGGCGACGGTGCCTACAATCCCTTCAGATGCGACCGCAACCAATACGTACATGTATTGCAATCGTTTCTTAAGCGATGCTTGATCGAGAACTGTATCGGCATATGCTTCCGGCGTGTATTCAGCCCGATACGGCTCAAAAGCGGCTGCCAGACAGCGCAGAATCTCTTCCTCATCACCCCGGCCCGCCGCCCGAATAACAATTTCTCCCAGGTTCTTCATATTGGGATGCTTAGGTGGGCAAACTTGGTGCATCTAACCTAAGAGAGATAGACTACCAAAAACAGCAGGATCCAAAATTTCATGCCCTCTCTTTTTCGCCCCAGGGTCGTTTGTGTTCGCCCAAAGACCGTTTGTGCCTATTCGCTTCTTCTCTGCTTAATGCTTGCCACACCGCTGGTGCCTGCCCAGGACGTTCAAATGGTCCCCGACAAGCAGGACCAGCAATCCGCAGCACAGGCGCAGGCCGACAAATCCAACGACCGGGAACCAACCGAGACTTTGAAGGTCAACGTCAACGTGGTTCAGCTCTTTTTCAACGTAAAAGACAAGAAGGGCGGATTGATTCCCAACCTGCCCAAAGACAATTTCCAGGTCTTCGAGGACGGCAAGCCCCAGACCATCAAATATTTCGCGTCCGAATCGAACCTGCCGCTGACGCTGGGGATTCTGATCGATTCGAGCGGAAGCCAAGAGCGGGTTTTGGGAATGGAGCAGGAAGTTGGAGGGGCATTTCTCAGCCAAATCCTGCGCGACAAAGACATGGCGTTCGTCATGGACTTTAATATTGGAGTGAGTCTGCTGCAAGATTTTACAAATTCCGCGCGCAGACTTAAGGCTGCTCTGAACAGCGTGAAAATCAATAATGGAGGTCAAGTTGGCAGTCTGCCCGGCATGGGTGGCGGTCCGGTACCCACTACAGGCGTGCCTCGTGGAACGCTGCTCTACGATGCCGTCTATCTCGCCTCGCATGATGAGATGGCACAGCAGGTGGATCGCAAGGCGATGATCCTTCTTACCGATGGTGAGGACCAGGGCAGTCAGTACAAGATCAAGGATGCAATTGAGGCGGCCCAAAAGGCAGATACCATTGTTTATGTTTTGCTGTGCGCCGATCGCGGATTTTATGGCTTCGGCGGCTACAGCGGGGACAGCGAGATGAAAAAGCTCACCTCCGAAACCGGTGGCCGCGTCATTGAAGTCGGCAACAAAATGGAGAAGCTCAAGGCGGCATTCGACCAGATTTCTCAAGAGCTGCGAAGCCAGTACAACATCGGATATGTGCCTGTGAATCCCACCAGAGATGGTACCTTCCGCAAAGTTGAAATCCGCTCGAAAGACGGCTACAAAATCCAGGCGCGCAGTGGATACTTTGCGGTGGCGGAGAAGCAGTAGCGTTTTTCTGCTCGACAGCATTTTTGCTGACGAACAGCCTGGCGCTATATGCCGTCCGGCCCAAGAATTCGTCAGCCGCCGGCAAGCTCCGCAGCTCGTTTCAACCCAAAAGTAACCCATCTCGGTATCGGCTTTCCAAGGAGGACTGAATTGAATACCGATTCGACGCCCAGGCTGCATTCTAGTGCTGGCATTCTTCATAAAGATGGCCGAACCCAACAAGAAGTGTTCAGCGTTGCGATCCAGCAAACAGCAAAGAAAAATTCTTGCATTGTCATCGCTCTCTCGCTTATGTGCCTGCCGGCTTGGTGCGACGATGCCAGTATGTTTCGAGGAAATCTTCAACATACTGGAGTTTACGGCGGCACTGGGGTCCAGAAGTTCAACCGGATCAAATGGAAATTTCACACCAACGGCCTTGTGATCTCGTCGCCGGCAGTGGCCAATGGCATGGCTTATGTAGGTAGCACGGATGGGAGCCTGTATGCGGTCGATCTCGAATCGGGTAAGCAGAAATGGAAATTTCCAACCCAAGTCCGGGTGACCTCATCTCCCGCAGTGGATCACGGCCTCGTGTACTTCGAAAGTTACGACGGGAATTTCTACGCCCTCGATGCCATCAGTGGCCAATTGAAGTGGAAGTTTCAGACGGGAGGGGAAAAACGATTTGCAGCCAGGCACATCCATGGGATCGAGCCCGCCGCCGAGACTATGCCTGATCCCTTCGACTTCTATCTTTCTTCTCCGGCGGTGTGGAGTGGCAGCGTGTACTTTAGCAGTGGAGATGGGAACCTCTATGCTTTGGACGCGAACTCCGGCACCTTGAAGTGGAAATTTCAGGCTGGCAATGTGGTCCATGCCTCGCCCGCCATTGCGAATGGCATTCTGTTTATCGGAAGCTGGGACAGCTACTTCTACGCCCTCGATGCCTCCACCGGAAAAGAAAAATGGCGATTCAAAACCGGCGAGGACCCCGAGATTTACAACCAGGTCGGCATACAATCCTCGGCTGCCGTCATGGACGGCGTCGTGTATTTCGGTTGTCGAGACTCAAATTTCTATGCCCTCGATGCTGCTACCGGGCAGAAAATATGGGCTTTTAACAATAAGGGGTCTTGGGTGATCACCTCACCCGCGGTGGAAGATCGCAGGGTTTACTTCGCAACTTCGGACTCGGGGCTCCTTTACGCGCTGGACGCCAAGTCTGGCACTCCAGTGTTCTCGCTGAAGTATAAGTGGCCCATGTTCTCGTCACCCGCCCTCGCCGGCGGCATGCTGTACATAGGTTCGCACCAGGGAAAGCTCATCGCAGTCGATCTCAAGACCCAGAAACAGGTCTGGGAGTTTAAGACTGACGGTTCTGAGCAGAACGGTCCCGCGTTGACGAAGCCGGACGGGGCGCCAACTATCAGGTTACCTTCACTGAAAACTTCTACGACAACCTGCTGATTAGCGTTGGCAAAATGCAGACCATAGGGATGGTGCTGTCATCGCCGGTTGTGGTGGACAACGTAATTTATGTCGGAAGTACGGACGGAAATCTCTACCATTGATATAACACGCCTACGGAGGACGTATAAAGATGTATGAACGTAGCTGTGGTGCTGGTGGTGACTTGCTGGGGCGCATTGAAGCCATGCCTCTCTGGTTGCATCATTTGAACGCCGAAGTTATCGCTTGCGCCCGTTGCCCTCGCCTCGTGATTTATCGCGAGCAGGTTGCCCGTGAAAAGCGGCGCGCTTACAGAGGATGGGATTACTGGGGCAAGCCGGTGCCCGGTTTCGGCGACCCTGACGCTCGCGTGATCGTCTTGGGCCTGGCGCCGGGAGCGCACGGTTCGAACCGCACGGGTCGCCCATTTACTGGAGACGCTTCTGGCAAGTTCATGTACCCCATTCTTTACGAAACTGGATTTTCCAACCAGCCCGGCGCTACTGATCGCAACGACGGCCTGTTACTTAAAGACCTCTACATCACCGCCGCCGCCCGCTGCGCTCCTCCGGACAACAAACCACTCCCGCAGGAGTTGGCCAATTGTGCGCCATATTTGCAACGAGAGTTCGAGGGACTGACCCATGCTAAGGTAATCGTCGCTCTCGGAAGAATCGCCTTTGATGCCTATCTCAATTACCTGAAGCGACTGGGCAGTTTGAGTACCAAGCAGGGTTACGTATTTCAGCACGGAGCGAAATACCGGATGCCTAATGGCCGGATGCTGCTGGCCTCGTATCATCCTTCAAACCAGAACACCCAGACCGGAAAGCTCACCCAGGAAATGTTTGTCCGCATCTTTAAAGAAGCCGCGCGCATTGCCGATGAATAAAACGGCGGCTCCGTCAGTGCCGGATTCGTGCCACCTCGAGGGTGATCACTAGACCGCGTCCGGGTCGGCGCCGCCCGCGTCTTCTCGAGGGAAAATTTCAGACTTGCCGTCACCCTCTGTGACCCACTCTGTCCTCTGTGGTAAAGGGCTTGGGGCGCCGCCAGAGGCGTTAGAATCCCACAAACACCGGCTCGGGCTCTAGCCGCAAGCCCCAGGTTTGCTCCACCCGTGCCTGAATTTCATCCTTCAATGCCAGAATATCCGCGGCCGTAGCGCCGCCGCGATTCACAATGGCAAGCGCATGTTTGCTGGAGATTCCCACGTTCCCCTTTGCGTAACCCTTCCGGAATCCGGAGTTCTCCACCAGCCACGCTGCCGAAACTTTCTTTTGCTGCGATAAAGCCGGGTAGCTAGGCACGTTGAGCTTTCTCTCGGCAGCTCTCCGTGTGAGTTCGTCGTGCTGCGGGGTCGAGAGTACGGGGTTCTTGAAGAACGATCCGGCACTGCGGCTGTCGGGATCGCCGGGACTAATCAGCATGCCTTTACTCGCGCGTATTTTCCGTATGGCCTCGCGGACTTGGGCTAGCGTCGGTGTACCGTCACGCCCAGCAAAGTATTTCTGCAAATCGGCATATTGCAGACTGGGCTTTTCTTTAGGAGACAATGCATAGCTCACTTGCAGGATGATGTACCGTCCTCGTTGAGTGCTGTTGAAGATACTCGAACGATAGCTGAATCCGCACTCTGTCGCGTTCAGTTCGCGGACTCGATTCTCGTCCAGATCGAACGCCAAGACCGAGACAATCGTCTCCGAAACTTCCTGCCCGTACGCTCCGACATTTTGCACCGGAGTTCCGCCGACGCTGCCCGGAATGCCGCTAAGGCACTCCACTCCGGCGCAGTTCCGCGCGACGCAATGGGCAACGAACTCGTCCCAATCCACCCCGGCACCGGCTTGAAACAGAGTTTTCCCCTGCTCCTGGTGTTCCTCAATCTCGGGGATTCCAATCTGCAGTACCAGCCAATTCCAGCCCTGATCGGAGATTACAAGATTGCTACCGCCCCCCAGCACAAAGAGGGGAAGCTGCTTCCTCTTGGAGAACGCAACCGCTTCCTCCACGTCGCGAACAGTCCCCGCCCGCACAAAAAAACTCGCGTCGCCCCCCACTCCCAACGTGGTTAGCGGCGCCAATGGCACATTGTGTCGGACTTCCATGAGTTCGCAATCACTATATACGGAAGTGAGGCAACTCCTGAATCCCTCAGGCGGGTGACGGATGAAACCTTTCACGTTAATATCTAAAGAACTGGAAGCCACTAAACCCAACGCAACGAAGGGAGAACAATGTATCCGGAACTTATGGTCATTCCTATGCGGGAGGAACTTACTCGTCTAGGAATTCAAGAATTGAAGACGACCGGGGATGTAGACCGCGAACTTGGAATTCAGCAGGGAACGGCCATGGTCATCGTGAACTCCATCTGTGGATGCGCTGCCGGCCGCATGCGTCCCGCAGTTCGGATCGCGCTCGAGAACGCGGCAAAGCCAGACCGGATGTTCACGGTTTTTGCCGGCCAGGACTCCGAAGCCACCGAACGCGCCCGATCGTACTTTACCGGATATCGGCCTTCATCGCCCTCGGTTGCGCTTTTCAGGGAAGGGAAGTTGGTCCATATGCTGGAACGTAGCGACATCGAGCACCGCGACTCCGCCGACATCGCCGCCGAGTTGAAACGGGTCTTCGACCAGCACTGCGCCGTTGCAACCATTCAACCGTGACCGTCTACTCGTAGAGACGCAGGTTCGCTGCGTCTGGAGACGTTGCGAAGCAACGTCTCTACGGAGAATGTTTTTTACTTCTCCTTACGGATGAATTCTCCAGTAGTGGCGTCTACATCCACAACCAGCTTGGCATCGTTGCGGCTATTCCCATAAATCACGTGCCAGACCAGGTTATTGCCAGCGCGGTTCCAGTCAAGCAAATACGAAACCGGGGTGTCTGCGCTCTGCTCGAGAATCTTGTCCCCGCCATGTTTTTGCGCCACTTCAAATGCTTTGTCCGAATCCACCTTTAAGAAGTTGATGTCGAAGGCATTCCCCGGCAGGTAGGAGTCCTGCGTTCCCGGCGAGATTCCCCGTGAGGGTGCATCTGGTGAATCAATTCCAGACCAGGTATATGGCTTGGAGCCCCGCATCTGCTGCGACGCGAAACCAGCGCGCCATAAGGCTGCCTTGCCGTCCTTACCCTTGCTGTCGCCGATGACCTGTGACTGAAGCTGGTAGGGGCGAGCGTCCGCCGCCCAGCCACGCGCAGATACGTATAACTGCTGGAAAGCGCTCCGCCCGGTCAGAACTTCGGTTGGTTGCGGCTTCTGCTCGGTTTGAGTCGGCTCCGAAGTGCATCCGGAAATGACCGCGAGAACCAGCATTACCAGTGCGAGCCTTTTCATGGAAAGCCCCTTTTGTGAAAAAAGTTTTGCGACGGATTTGTCGCACACCATTCTACAATCAGCTATGGACTCGAAGGTGGCCAAACTGCAGACTGCCCTCGCAAGCGCTATTCATGGCATGACTCTGGAGGAGTTGAGCCGCCATCCCGAAGGCAGATGGAGCGCGGCCGAGATTCTCGATCATCTGAATTTGACCTACATAGGGACGATCAAGAATCTTGAGCGCGGTCTCGCCGCAGGAAAGCCCCGCGCCAGCCCGGACCGAAGCAGCAAGCGCTGGCAGCGCCTGGTCGTGACCGGGCTGGGATATTTTCCTCCAGGCCGCAAATCTCCATCGCCGGTTGAGCCTCGCGGCACGCCTCCTCAGCAAGTGACGGCCGAGATTATGGAGAATATTGCCCGCATGGAAATGGTCTTTCACGAGTGCGAAACGCGCTTCGGAAAACGCGGGCCTATCGCAGACCATCCAGTCCTGGGCCCGCTAACCATTGCAGAATGGCGGAAGTTCCATCTGGTCCATGGAAGACACCACGCCAAACAGATTCTCAGGTTAAGAGAAAACCGCTAAACCCATTATTCTGCTGCAGAGTTCGGCACACCGGCCTTGCGCGCTTCGTCTTGTAAGTCGGCGAGCTTGGCTTTGGCTTCATCGACCGCCTTCTGTTTGTCAGCGATCTGCTGTTTGTACTTGGCATCTTCGTCCGCAAATCCGTTTGGGTTTCTAACTCGAGTCGCGGTGTCCGCATAGAATTCGGCCTGCTTTAGTTGTTCCTCACGCTGAAGAACGTCGAGTTCGCGCGACAGCAGGCTGAGCTTGTCGTTTTGCGCGTCAATCTTCTGCTTCCAGACGTCGAAGGCTTTCCGCCGGTCCTCGGGTGACTGTCCAGGCTTGATCTGGCCCGACTTCTCAGCTTTTTTCTGGACGTCCGATTTATCGTCAGGATTCGCCTTGGCTTCCGCAGCTTTATCCTTGGCGTCCTTGGCGTCATCCTTGCTCGCCTCAGGCGCGGGGTCAGAAGCTTTGCCCACCACGCTCAGAGTGCTGTCGTTCGGCAAATTGTCATTGTCATACGACTTGGCGGCTGGTGCTGTCCTCGGTTTCGTCTTTCTCACCGCGCGAGCGTAATCGCCCAGCGACGAAGGCTGTGACTGCGCCGCCGCAGTCGTGCTAGCGGCGACGGAAATGACGATCCCTGCCAGCAATAAAGAAAAAACGCGGTTCATGTTTGCTCCATTCGCGTCCGTGTTCACGGACAGCTCTGCATTTAAGCTTCGGCGGCCCTGGCTTTGTCCCGTCCGGCCAGAAAGCCTCCGACTAACTTGTTCAAGCGCTCAGCTTCTGCGGATAGGTCGGCTGCCAGACTTCGTGTCCGCATCGGATCAGCAGTTACACTCATCTGCTCCGCCCATTCCCGCATAGTTGATAGCGAAGTCCGCAGTTCCAGGGCCATTTCCGCCGAGGTTTCTGCACGCACCACACGGGCCTGGCGCAAGTCCGCCATTTCACTCATGTCGCTGATCGCACACGCGACACCCATGGTTTCGCCGGAAGGTTCACACACCGGAATCAGCGTGAGCTTCAACATTCGTTCTTCGCCGTTCGCGGCAAAATATCTGCTCTCAAAAGTGTCGGGGTGAGCTTTGCCCCGCCGTGCGCTCTCGAATACCTCCGCAACCTTTAATTCACTTCCAGATTCGGAGATGACTTTGGCATCGCGGAAAAGCTCGCCCACGCTCAGTCCCAGCGGAGAAGCGAAGCCCAGGATTTGGCGGGCGGCAGCATTAGCCTGTCGTACCAACCCATTTGGCGCGGTGAACAACATCCCGTAGGGAAGGTTCGCAATGATCGCCGTGGTAATGTGCTCCGAGGTTTTTGCCCGGCGGCGTTCCACTTGCTGCTCGCTCTGCAGCGCAAATTTCTGCTGCTTCAACTGCTGAATCACCGTGGCAGTGTGGAGCGGAATCGAGTCCTCTGAGCTTGAATTGCCGAGGAAGTCGTCTTCTACAATTCGGCGGCGCAGCATCCGCATGGCAACGATTGCTACCACGAACCCAGCCACGGCCAATAGAAACACAGCGGCCATGCGGACGAACACCGGACTGGTCAGCAGCTTCACAGCCGCCTCCAGTACCAGTGGAGAAACTGTTGACCGAAGAAGAACGCCACCAGCCCCATGCTGCCCAGGAAAACCCCGAACGGCATCTGGTGGCGCCGCAACGCGACTAATGCAGAGGCCCATGCGTGTCTCCGGGCCGTCGCTCCGGACTCATGAAACACATGCCTCCGGCGCTGCGAACGCTTGATCCAAACTGCGAAAACTGTCCATAACCCGAAGAAAGATCCCGCAATCGATGCCGCGAAAATCGTTAGAATCGTGAGTCGAAGACCAAGAAATGATCCGATCATGGCCATCAGCTTCACGTCGCCGAATCCCATGCCTTCGACTCCCCGTGCGCGTAGGTAAATCGCACCCGCCCCATACAAGAATGACGCGCCCATCGCGGCTCCAAGTAGCGCATCCAGCAATGAGAACAATCGCCAGGAAACATCGGAGCTAACCGGCATCTGGAAAACTCCAGCGAGCAGCTGCGACACCAGGTCATTTACAGGAACAAACACACTAAGCACCAGTCCCAAACCCAGGCCCGTAAGTGTCAATTTGTCTGGCAGCAGGTGGGTTTCAGCGTCGGTGAAGATCAGGCCCAGGAGGAGGAAACCGAAGGACGCACATTTCACCCCCGCGAGAGCCATCCCGAAATGCGCATAGCAAACAAGAAAAAGAAGGCCAGTTATGACTTCCACCGCAAGATATCTGGGGCTAATCCGGGCCGAGCACATTCGGCAATGTCCGCGAAGGATGAGCCAGCTTAGCACCGGAATATTGTCATAAAAACGAATTGGCTTTTCGCAACGGGGACACGCGGATCCTGGGCTCACCACCGACAGACGGAGCGGCAACCGGTAGATACACACGTTCAGGAAGCTGCCAAACGCCAGCCCCAACGCGAATACACCCGATGCTATAACAGGATCCACCCAGCCTCCAGCCACACCCTTACCCGCAGACTGCTGAAATGCAATTTGGCCTGATTATATGTTGTGGCAGGAGTTACGACGGGGGTACAAAAGTCGCTGTCCGGAAGGACATTGGCGGGGAGTTACCACCATGCCCCGGACTAGGCGGCTCGCGAATTCGCCATAGCTGGAGACTCTGGCAGGAAAACCATGAATACCGTACCGCTGCTTCCCGGGGCAGTGCGGCTCATGACGCGCATCCAGCCGCCGTGTTTCTGCACAATCCCATACGCCAACCACAGGCCCAGCCCGGTGCCGCCGTCCTTTTTGGTTGTGTAGAAGGGTTCAAAGATATGTGGCATGTTGGCCGATGGAATGCCACTGCCAGTATCGGCAATGGTGACGCGAACGCCCGGCCTCCGATCGCCAGACCGCTCGTGCGTTCGGACCACCCTCAGCCGAAGCCGCCCGCCTTGCTGCATGGATTCCGTAGCATTGAGGATCAAATTGGAGAAGAGCTGTTGTAACTCACCGGGAAAGCCCTGTATCTCTAAGCGCTCTCCACAACGCTTATCCAGAGCGACATGATTGGCCTGCAGCTTTCGCAAGTAGAGCTGGACGACATCTTCGAGGATTTTGCCCGCGTCCAACCGCTGTGGCGAAGACACTTCACGGACGAATCCTAACGCCTGCTGCGCAATGGAGTCGAGTCTTCCAATTTCCTGCTCGGCCAGCCGCAAATACTCGTCGCGGCCCGCAGCATCACGCCGCGCCAGATACACCAGGTTGGTCAGTGCTTCGAGCGGGTTCCTGATTTCATGAGCAATCGCCGCGGTCAGCCTTCCGGCCGTCGCCAGCCGCTCGTTGCGCCGCAGCGCCTCTTCGGTGCGCTTTTGCGAGGTAATGTCGCGAGCGATTGCCGAAGCTCCTACCAACTTGCCTTCCTCATTGCGCAACGGCGAGACCGACAACAGAACCGTCAACCGAGTCCCGGTCTTGTCCAGCCGCTCGGTGTGGTAACTACCTACGCGCTCCTCGCGGTTCAAACGCGCCATGTTGTTACCAAACTCTTCCAGCCGATCGGGAGGGACCAGGACGGATATCGGTCTGCCGATGATCTCTGACGCCGAATAACCATAAAGTGCTTCAGCACCGCGGTTCCAACTGGTGACGATTCCATCGACGGTGAAGCTGATAATAGCGTCCTCGGAAGAGGTCACAATGGCCGCCAATTGCTGGCGTACTTCGTCAGCCCGAGTTTCGGCGCGCGAGCGCTGGCGGGCCAACCCCGCAACCAGCACCGAGATGAGAACAAAAATCCCCACCCGTTGCAGTTCATTCCCAGACATCGCGATGCCCAGCTTCGGGCGAAACATGAAGTAGTCCAGCACCAATGCCGAACTGAAGGTGCAGAGCACCGCGGGTCCGAAGCCAAAAAAGCGCGCAATGAAGACCACCGCCAGAATAAAAATTACAAACGGGTCCTGATGCATCACTGGCGAGAGCCACCAAATGCACCATGAAAGCGCGGTTGCAGCCAGCGCCGAGCCATACCATGCGACTCGGTCTGACCACCTCGGTTCAAATCTGTAAATCGAACTTATTCCGTTGCGCATCGCGAAATGACGAGTGGTCGAAACCTGAAGAAGCGGCGGAAGGTGAAATTAACTGATACAGAATCTAACATGAATTCTGATGCTGCTTACACACTTCAGTGCAAAAAAGAGAGCGGCTACAGCCGCCCTCTTTAATGAACTGCAAAACTTTTCACTGCTGGGGGCTTGTTTCGAGCTTTTGGCCCTCGCGCGCCGGCTTCGTCGTGGGGGTAACTGTTACCGGAGCTTGCAGCGTAAAGGTCAGGATTTTCTCGGAAGACAATTTGATGTCAGGCTTCTTGCTCGCCGCTTGCACTCCGCCTCCGGCTCCCGCGCCCGCAACTGAACCGATCGCTGCACCCTTGCCGCCTCCGAAGATGCCGCCTAGAATCGCTCCGGCGATCGCGCCGCCGCCAACTTTCTCGGCAGTATTCTTTCCGCGCGAGCCCGTCTCTTGCTTGAAGTCATCGGTGTGGATGTTGTACCACTTGCTGCCCACTTTGATCCGGTCGAGCTGCAAATCCAGAAGTGCTCGTCCGGCAAATTTTCCAGAGGCCTGCGCATTTACGACGTGGCCTTCTACTTCATAATGAGCGGGAATTACGACGTCTCCATCCACAGCAATGGGAGCATCGAGCGTGGCGTGGAACGTATCCCCGGTCTGTGCCGTTGCACTGTCGATCGTGTCCACCAGCCTGACGGGCAGGGCAGTACCAGAGGGAACCGTGACTTTCTGTGGCTCAGGCGGCGCTGGTGGAGGCGGAGGGGCAGAGGCGGCCTCCGGTGCCGCAGCAGGTTGGGACGGAGCATCAGCCGGTGGCTGCTGGGGCGGAGCCGACTGCGCCATTTGATCTTGAGACTCTGATCTGTGGTGGCGTGACTTCGCAGACGGAGAAGGTTTCGAGGCTCTTGCCGGGGTGGTCTCGGCTGGAGCCGGCGCCGGCTCGGTTGCTGGCGCCGCAGCAGATGCCATCCCAGCCACTTGCAGGTTGTTGATCACCTGCTTTACGCCCGGCTCGGAAGCCGCATATTTGGCGGCCGCCTCACGCTGAGCATCACTATCCACCGTGCCCGAAAGCGTCACCGTGCCTTTTGCCGCCTGGACGGTGAGCTGCTTGTTCTGCAAACCGGAGTCGGCGCCCAATTTGGATTGAATGTCCGACGTGACTTGCGCATCGTTGGGGGCCTTAGTGCACGCAATGGCGACGGCGAGGACTGCAACCAGCGGAGCGATCCGGAAAAAGAGAGAAGGTCTCGCTTTCATTGTATTAACTCCTGATGATGTCAATAGGTTTCCACCAGTTTAGATGCAGAATGGAGGCCTTTTTTAACAAAATTAGCAGGAAATGCTGCGACCACGCCAGGCTTAACTGTGGATGAACTTATAGTCGAGGATTGAGGCGGCAAACTCATGACGTTCCGCTTCCTCCTGCGCGTTCTTCATGCGGATAATTCGTCCCTGGCATAGAACCTTGCTGTTCTTCTGTCCCGAGATTTCCTCGGGCATCTCGAAAACCATTTCCACCAACGTGTTTTCGGGGAAGCGCTGTGGTCCGTGCAGTAGCACTCCGGACTGGCTCAAGTTCTCGATGGTGCCTTCACTCCAGGTCCCCAGGTTCTTCACCCTGTACCGGACTTGCGTATCCATCTTGATTCTGCGCGCCCGCGGCACCCAGGTCACCTTGCGCGCGTGCGGCCGGCGTTTCGAGGTCGAGGCGGTCTCTGGCGCCTCGTGATTCAATCGTTCTATGCGACGCATGGTGGTCCAGTCGTACTTGTATTCGGCGGCGCATAGAAGGCAGACCTGGTAGTACTGGCCATCGGCGGCGCGGCGCGGCCACGAGAATTCGTGTGAGCAACGGCCTAGGAGCAGAACATCGAGCAACTTCTGGGGCATAAGGGTTTGCCTCACCGGCAAAGCGCACCGGCAGACTCATCATGCAACGGAGCCGCAAAATCGGGTAGGTTACTTTCGTGTAGCTGACCCGCGGCAGCCGGGCAGAAATCCCCACTCAAGGCGATACTTGCCTCGGTGGCGCCGCGATATGATCGCCATGTGCATTTCATCACCGCTTTCGTCCTGGCCGGCGGCAAAAGTACCCGCATGGGTTCGGACAAAGCTTTTCTGGAGCTTGCCGGGCGTCCACTGCTTGCGTACTCCCTCGATTTGGCCCGCTCGGTCGCTACCGAAGTGAAAATCGTAGGCGATCCCGACAAGTTTGCTAGTTTCGGGGCCGTTATCGCGGACGTCTATTCCGATCGCGGGCCGCTGGGCGGAATCCACGCTGCGCTTGCTGGTTCCAGCACAGATTGGAACCTGGTTTTGGGGGTCGATCTCCCATTCCTGCGAGTCTCGTTTTTGAATTATCTTTTGTCTGAAGCTCAATCTTCAGGGGCGGTGGTTACGGTTCCTTTCGCAAGCGGCTGTCTTCATCCTCTGTGCGCGGTGTATCGCAAGCAGTTTTGCGTGTCCGCAGAGCGCGCGCTTTCAAACGGAAAGAATAAGGTCGACGCGCTTTTCTCCGGTGTACTTACTCGGGTCATTAGCGAGGAAGAGCTTGCCCGCGCAGGTTTCGACGCTTCAATTTTTCGGAACCTGAATACGCCCGAGGAATGGGAGCGCGCGAAACAGGAATTCGCCGTATGAAACGAACATCCAGGTGCCGAAGAGTTATGCTGGATGATACGCCAACCAAAAACGCGAGCATCCTAATTTTGTCGCGGAAAGGAGTGCAATGCGAACCTGCCCGAGATTCCTCGTGCAAGCAGTGGCAGTATATGGTCTCTGGACGGTCTGTGCAGCACAACGTGTTCCCAATGGTGTCATTGTGGGCACCGTGGTTGTACAGCCCCAGGGGAGGCGCTCGACTGCCGGGGGCGCGAATCACTTTTCAGCCCGAAAATGGTGACCCGCTTGAAACATTGACAGACGGGAAGGGGGAGTTCAGCATCTCGCTCCCTGCAAACGTGAATTACACCATCACCGTCGAGTCGAGGGGACTGGTTCCGGTCCATCGGCCCCCGTTCAGGGTGAAGCCAGGGACCACATTGAAATTCGACTTCAGGCTGATAATCCAAGCAAGCGAAAATTTTTCCCGCGGGGAGGACAGGTTTCATTATGACGGCAACGTGTTCATTGTCTTTTATGGGTCGCGCGAATTCGAGGATGGGCTGACTAGCACTCGTTACGGAGCCCTTCGGATAATCGACAATCTGCTGCCTGTTACGCTCAGTTTCGATGTGTACACCATTCGCTCCGACGGCGCTTTCCTCGATCAGAAAACTGGAGTGTTTCAGGCGAAAGGCAATGTTCTTGTGGAGGACGGGTCCGGGACGCCACCTCAGAAGGCATCCTGCACGGTAGTACATCCCGCTACTCCCGTGCCAAGAATCGAGCCGTGTCAGGACGAAAACCGCACGGAGACCGGGTAGTGGGTTCGCATGGTGCTGACCCGCTACCGGAGACCGCGAAGTAGAGTGGTGGAATCCGGTTTTCATATAAAGTGCTCCATATATGGGCATTCTCACCCCTCAACCCGAATCTGCGGCGGCCGTGACCACAACTCAGTCCCCTCCTTACATCGAATTTCGACAGGTCTCCAAATCTTTTGGTGAAAACTGTGTGCTCGACAATGTCAGCTTCGACGTGATGACTGGCGAGACGGTTTGCATTCTCGGACGCAGCGGTGTGGGAAAATCCGTGGCATTGCAGCACATTCTCGGCTTTCTCAAGCCAGATTCAGGACGCGTCATCGTCGCCTACGAGGACATCACAGATTTCGCTGAAAAGGAGCTGGAGCGAATCCGCCAGAAGGTCACAATGGTCTTCCAAAGCGGCGCGCTCTTTGATTCGCTCACCGTGGGAGAAAACGCGGCTTTTCCTCTGCGGGAGCGCAAAGATCTGACTGAAGAGCAGATTTTTCAAATCGTCAATGGATTGCTGGAGATGGTCGGTGTAAGGGAAATGGCCGAGCAGTTTCCGGCAGAGCTTTCAACCGGAATGAAACGGTCGGTCGCGATCGCCCGTGCCCTCGCGTCGCAACCCGAATGCGTTCTCTACGACGAACCGACAACCATGGTCGATCCGCTCATGGCGCAGTTGCTGGGGGACCTCATGAAACGGCTGAAAATCCAGCTCCATTTGACCAGCGTAGTCGTCACCCACGACATGCGTCTGGCGAAGAAGCTCGCTGACCGGGTCGTGTTCCTGCACGAGAGCAAAGTTCTTTTCTTCGGAACTTATCCTGACATGGAAAAATGTGACGAGCCGATCGTGCAGGAGTTCCTCACACTAGACGAACTCAATCTGGGAGTGTGAAGCGCTCAAAACCCCGCTCGCACCAGCTTCTCCAGCGTAATCGAACTATTGGCCCTCTCTCCAGCCACCATCTTCTCGACGTACTTCGCGATCACATCAACTTCCAGGTTCACCGGATCTCCGGGCTTGAGTGAATGCAGGTTCGTCACCGTGGCGGTATGCGGAATTATTGCCACCCGTGCTTCCGTGCCCTCAATGGCTGCCACTGTCAGGCTGATGCCTTCAATCGCCAGCGATCCTTTGGCAACAATGTAGCGCGTGAGTTCCGACGGAACATTGATGGTGAGCAAATAATCATTCCCGTCTGGAATTGGCTCAAGTGAAACTACTGTTCCAATCCCGTCTACATGGCCCTGAACCACGTGTCCATCGAAGCGTCCACTTGCGCGCATAGGGAGTTCGAGATTCACCAGCGCACCGGTTTTCAGCCGCGAAAACGAAGTCCGGATCCACGTTTCCTGCGCCAGGTCAGCGGTGAAAGTATCTCGCGTGATATCGACAGCGGTCAGGCAAACGCCGCTCACGGAAATACTGTCGCCCTGTTTAAGTTCCTGCAGCAGCTTCGAGGAAGAAACAGTCAATCGCCTGTGCTCGCCTTTGGTCTTGATGGAAGCGATCCGCCCAACTTCCTCGATGATTCCCGTAAACATAGATTCTCAGCTCAGCTTGCCTGTCGCCGCGAGATTTCCGTACCACTTCCCGGAATCCTTGATTGTGCGTTTCTGGCTCCGAAAATCGATATAGGTCAAGCCGAATTTTTGCGAGTAGCCTTCCGCCCACTCGAAATTATCCATCAGGCTCCATGCATGATAGCCACGAATATTTGCCCCGTCTTTGATGGCCCGCCCAACTGCGCCTATGTAGCCGCGATAGAAGTCGGTGCGCCGCTGGTCGGGAACGCGTCCGTGCTCATCCGGCACATCGCCGTAACCGCACCCGTTTTCCGTGATCTCGATGATCGGGTTGTTATAGTCATTACTGATTCTCGCCAACAGGTTGTGAAAGCTGTCCGGCCACACCTCCCACCCGAATTCGGTTTTCGGGCCCTGCTTGCCTTCTGAACTCGCCAGGTGGAGACTCTCCCAGTTTTCCGCGTCTGCGATGATCGAGCGATCGTAGTAGTTAATCCCAAAGAAATCGAGGGGCACTTTGGTGATCGCCATGTCGCCCGCTTGCACGCCCATGACTTCGGGAGGCAGACGGTCAGCCAGGACCCGCGGATACTCTCCCTTTACCGCGGGATCTATGAACCATAAATTGCGAAACGCATGATACCGTTCCGCTGCCGCTACGTCCGCCTCCGACGTGGTTTTCGGCTCCGCGGTGCTCATGTTGAAAGCGGTGCCGACTTTTGCGTTCGGCTGGGCCGCCTTAATGGCCCGGAACGCTTGCCCCTGTGCCAGGTTGACGACGTGCGTCGCGCGCAGAAACTCCGGCAGACTTGCGTGCCCGGGAGCATGCATGCCCAAGTAATATCCCAGCGCCGTGAAGATCCACGGCTCATTGAAAATCGCCCAGTTGGTGATGCGGTCACCCAGGGCCTTTGCCATAACGCCCGCGTAATCCGCCAGGTACCCCGCCAGATCGCGGTTTGGCCAGCCACCCTTGTCGTCCAGTGTCTGCGGCAAGTCCCAGTGATACAGCGTAGGCAATGGCCGAATTTTGGCTTCCAGCAGCGTGTCTACCAAGCGGCTAATAATCCAGACCCTTTTGGTTAGGCGCACCAATACCTGTTGGTTGGATCCTCGGCCAGCTAATCGAGAAGCGATAGCTGTTGAGGTGCATCGCCTTCATCAGGGCGACGTCCTCTCTGTAGCGGTGATAGGAATCGCATGCCACATCTCCTGTGGACGCGCCCTTGATGTTTCCGATCGTGTGCGCGAATCGGTCCCAGATAGATTCGCCCTTTCCATCCTCGTTCCACCCGCCTTCGATCTGGTATGCCGCTGTCGCGGTGCCCCAGAAGAAGTCTTTCGGGAACTGGAAGGGTTCCGGCGGTACGCCTGGAGTCGTGCCAAGCTGTGCCAGCGGCATGCCCGACGGTTTCAGGCTGAACCAGGATGTTCGCGGAATCGGTACAGCTGCAACTCCCAGCGTCATCCATAAGAAAGTCCGGCGATTCACTTCTCCTGAGGCCATGGCAGTCTCTCCTCGATCGGACTTCTGATCTTAGTCCAGGTACGGGTCCCGCAAATATCCCTCAACTGCGAAATCTTCCCCAAAGCGATGCAGCCTAAACCACTTCAAGTGGGCAGCTTCGCTCATTCGACGATACCCTGGTCCGGCGGCGAATGGCACGGAGCCGGTCCCAGCCAGAATCTTCGGTGCATAGTACAGGAAGAGCTTATCGACCAGGTCTGAAGCCAGCGCTTCCCAGTTCACGAACGCGCCGCCTTCAATCATCACACTGGTCATCTCGCGTTCCGCCAGGAACCGGCAAATTGCGTGCAAATCCGGACGCCCGTCCACTCCCGCCGTCGCCACCTGTTCCACTTGAATGCCGTGCTCTACAAGCTGCTGCTTCTTTTTCTCTTCCGCCAGCGAACAGAAAATGATGACATCATCCTTCGCCGTCTGCACAATTCTGGAATCCAGCGGCAGCCGCAATCGCGAATCCAAAATTACGCGCAACAGCGGACGCCTCCGCGGAAGCCGGCTGCGATCCGTAAGCAGAGGATTGTCCGCGATCACCGTGCCGACACCGACCAGAATCGCATCGTGCTGATGCCGTAATTGCTGCACGTGCGCGCGGGCTTCATCGCTCGTAATCCATCCGCCCGTCGGCCCTGCCGAGCCGAGTGCCTGTGTGCCTGACAAATCCTCAGGCGGTGGAGCAATTTTTCCATCCAGCGTCATTCCCGCTTTAAGAGTCACCAGCGGAATGCGATAGCGTATGTATTTCGCGAATGCATCGTTGAGCGGGCGAGCCTCTTCGTCGAGAATGCCCGACGCGACCTGCACTCCAGCCTGTCGCAACCGCGCGAATCCGCGTCCGCTAACTGCAGGATTTGGATCGGTCGTGCTCGCCACAACGCGCATAATTCCGGCGGCAATCACCGCGTCCGCACACGGCCCGGTGCGGCCCTGATGCGAACATGGTTCAAGGTTGATGTAGAGTGTCGCGCCGCGCGCCCTCTCTCCGGCTTGCTCGAGGGCCAGAACCTCGGCATGCTTCATGCCTTCATAAGTGTGAAACCCCTCGCCCACAACGTTACCGCTGTCGTCGACCAGCACCGCTCCTACGTTGGGATTCGGCGAGGCAAGCCCAAAACTTCTGCGCGCCAGTTCCAAAGCGCGATGCAGAAACACCAGATCGTTTTCCAGAGATGTGTTCACAGATCAAGAGAAGAGAGAATCCACGTACTCTTTGGGATCAAACGGCAACAGGTCTCCCGCCTTTTCGCCAACGCCAACATAACGCACTGGCAGACCCAGTTCTCGCGCGATGGCCACTACCACTCCCCCCTTCGCAGTGCCGTCCAGTTTAGTAAGCACGACTCCAGTGACGGCCGCCGCGTCGGTAAACTGCTTCGCCTGTTGCAATCCATTCTGTCCCGTGGTTGCATCAATCACCAGCAACACTTCGTGTGGCGCGCCGGGAATCAGCCGTTGAGCTGTCCGCCGCATTTTTTCCAACTCCGCCATCAAATTCGATTTCGTATGCAGACGCCCCGCCGTGTCTATGATCACGCAATCAGTGTGCCGCGCGTTTGCCGCTTCCAGCGCGTCGAATAGCACGGCTGCAGGATCTCCGCCTGCCTTGGTACGAATTACTTCGGTCCCGGTACGCTGCCCCCAGACCTCCAGTTGCTCGATTGCCGCTGCCCGGAATGTGTCCGCAGCACACAGCAGCACGGTCTTGCCTTCAGAGCGCACAGTTTGAGCGAGTTTGCCGATGGTCGTGGTCTTGCCGGTACCGTTGACCCCCACAACCAAGACAACTTCAGGAACCCCATCTGGTCTCTCGACGGGAGGCGTATTTGCAGCATTCAGAATGGCTAGCAGTTCTTCTTTCAACAATCGCTTCAACTCAGCCCCGTCCTTGATCTGCTTGCGATCAGCCCGCTCCCGCAAATTATTGAGCACCTGGTGGGTGGTTGTGGTGCCCAGGTCGGCGCCGATGAGCGTGGCCTCAAGATCATCCAGCGTGTGTCGATCAATTTCCTTGCTGAATGAAACCGCCTCTTCAATCCGCTCACTCAAATTCTCGCGAGTGCGCGTCACCGCCTCTTTCATGCGGTCAAACAGGCCAGGTTTCTTCTCTGTGCTGCCGAAAAGTGTCTGAATCATGAAAATCTTTCAGTGCGGAGCGGCTGATTTGATTATAGCGATCACAGGGACAAGATGCGGGTGACAGGAGTTGGGAAAAGAAGGACTTATGTGCGATCCATGTTTGTTTCTGCAGGGACAGGCTTCTCGAACGCAACACTCGCAGGGACGTTAATGGCGCCGGCTCCAGCCGCCATAGCCGCTGCTCGGGGCACGCGAATCTCTCCCCGCTGGTAGATGGCTTCCAAAGCTGCTACGGCGGTCGGATCGAGCCGCTTGCCGGAAATGGAATGGATGATCCGCAAGGCGTCTTCGCAATCGTGCGCCTGCTGATAGGGACGGTTCGTGGTCAGGGCGTCGAAAGTGTCAGCCACGGCAATGATGCGGGGTAGGACCGGGACCTCTTCTCCCTTGAGCCCATGCGGATACCCGCGGCCGTCCAAAGATTCGTGGTGTAGTTCAATGCCGGGGATCATCTCTTTGAGTTGGGCGACCGGCCGCAGAATGTTCGCGCCCTTGGTGGTATGGGTCTTCATGACCTCGAACTCTTCCGCGGTAAGCGCGCCCGGTTTTTTCAGGATGCGGTCCTCGATTCCAATCTTGCCCACGTCATGTAATTGTGCAGACACCCGGACGATCTCCAGGAAGTCTTCCGGCATCCCCATTTCTTTCGCGATCAGCACCGAATATTTCGTCACCCGGTCAGAATGACCGCGCGTGTACGGATCCTTTTCGTCGACCGCGCCGGCTAGCATCTGAATGGAACTCATGAACAGCTCGCGGTTCTCTGCCGCGGCGCGCTTCAAGTCAAGGACGAAGTGTTCGAGTTCCTCGGACATGAAGTTGAAAGTCGAGGCCAGTTCCCCAATTTCCGTGCGGCTCTTCAAATGCACTCGCTGCGAGAAGTCTCCACGAGCGATTGCATGGCTCGACTCGGTCAGCACTTCCAGCGGATTGGTGATGCGGCGGGCCGCGATAACTCCGACCCCGATACTCAGCGCAATGGCGAAGATGGCGAGTATGCGCGCGGTACGCTGCATATCGTAAACGCTGCTGTAGGCTTCGTCCCGCGGTTTTTGCGCGACCACAGCCCAATTCAGATTGTTTACCGGGCTGTAGGTGCCCAGCATGACTGTGCTCTTTTTGCCTGCGCTGACCGTGAATTCACGGGTAGCGGCCACCATCTGCGCCTTGCCACCCTGCTCCACAAAGTTGCGCACGATTTCAAGATTGGTCATGTCTTGCCCGGTGGCATACTCAGGGTTGGCGCCTGCGACCAGTCGTCCTTGGCTATCCACCACGTAAGGAGTCAGGCCGCTACGGTCGATTTCCTGCAACCTGTGGACCAGAAAATCGAGGTCCACCACTGAGGCGATCATGCCCAGAAAGCGGCCGCCAAAGGTCACCGGAGTGCTGACCAGCATCACTGTTCTTGAGGACTTACCGTTCCCAACCACCAGCGGCTGCCCATTGTAGGCGCGCGATTCGCGCGCAGCCGCATACGCCTGCTCTAATTCCCGCTGTAAGAATGCGTCCGGCTCAATGCGTCCCGCAGAGATCCCTTTTGCCTCAGAGTTCAACAGAGTCGAATAGTCCAGATCTTCAGAAGAGGACACGAAATTTTCGAGGAGCGCGCGCAACTCGGGTGCCTGCACATGGTCGCCGGTCAAGTCTCCCCCGCTAGCCACTTGTAGAGCTGAAGCCAGGTTGGTTTGCATCAACCGGAATGATTCCTGGTGCTGTGAAATGTCGTCCGCAATGGAGCGCGTGACTGTGTTCTGCAACAGTCGCTCGTTGGTGATCAGGCGGTCCCGGTTGATCGACTGCACTTGCACCGAATAAAAAAACATCGGTACCACGCTGATCAGGACCAGCACACTGAGGATGACATACAGAATCGGAATGCGAGTTGGCAGAAATTTGCCTGACAAAATGACTTTTCTCCGTACCCCGGCGTGGCCCACTATGAGTGCAATCCCAAGAATTCTACTTTGCGAGTTCTGGAGAAAGGACAACTTGAAAGGCGTGCTCCATTACCAAAGTACCGAACGGTCGCCAACACAGGCCTGGTAAGTGTGATATTTGGGAAACTTTGTTACCGCAGGTTACTTGCCCTGGAAGTTGCCGCTCGGTAGGTAAGTCTCGCTCTTTGAAGTGCGAGTCATCAGCTCCTGGATCGCATCGCGCGGTGATTTGCCCTGGCTCAAGATCGCATGCATCTGCTCGGTAATGGGCATCTCCACTCCGCGCGCTCGCGCGAGTTGTACCGCCGCATCCGTGCTAAAGACTCCTTCTGCAACCATGCCGTGCATGCTGGAGACGACCTCCGCCAGCTTGCGTCCCCGCCCGAGTTCAACGCCCACGCTGCGGTTTCGCGAAAGCGCGCCCGTGCAGGTAAGCACCAGGTCCCCCAGGCCCGCCAGCCCAGACATGGTTTCCGCCCGCGCGCCGCAAGCAGTTGCCAGCCGCGTGATCTCGGCGAGTCCTCGCGTAATCAGCGCGGCCGCAGAATTATGTCCCAGCCCAAGTCCGTGGCAAACTCCGGCAGCGATTGCAACAATGTTCTTCAGCGCGCCGCCCAATTCCACTCCCACCACATCATCATTTGTGTACACGCGAAAAGCTGGATCGCTGAATTCCCGCTGCACCGTCGCTCGCAAGTCGCGATCTTTTGACGCAATGGTGATCGCGGTCGGATCTCCACGCGCAACTTCCGCGGCAAAAGTCGGCCCGCTTAACGCTCCCACCCGGCAGTCAATCCCGTTTTGCTTCGTGATCTGGCAGATCACCTCCGTCATGCGCAGCAGGGTCCTCTGCTCCAGGCCTTTGGTGGCGCTCACCAGCAACATCTCTGGATCGAGATTCGGACACATTTCCTGGAACAACCTCCGGCAATGCTGAGACGGCATCGCGCTTACAACCATCTCAGCCTCGCTCAACGCTTCTGCTAGGTTGCCGGTTACAAGAACGCAATCTGGAATTTTCTGTTCGGGCAGGAACAAAGCATTTGTGCGGCTCATTTCGATTGATTCGCGGACGTCTTTCTCGTAGGCCCACAGTCGCACCTGGTGCCGTGACGTCCGGCCGAGTACGATCGAAAGCGAAGTCCCCCAGGCGCCTGCTCCGACAATGGCGATCTGGCTCATTTGCGTCTCAACTGGAATCGAGGCTCAGTTCCGGCAAGCATCCGCCGGATATTCTGGTGGTGCTTCAGAACGATGAGAAGAGAAGCCGCCGCGACCAGGGCAAGTCCCGTCGAACCTCGGCCTTCCCCAAGCAACATGGCAGCCACAGAAAGCGATGCGGCGGCAATGATGGAGGCTAACGCAACCAAACGAAAACCTGCGGCCAATAACAAGAAAATGCCGAGCACAACCACAATGGCTTTTGGAGTCAGCAAAAGGAATGAGCCAAGCCCGGTGGCCACACCCTTGCCTCCTCGGAACCCAAGCCACACGGGGAAAATGTGTCCGCACACCGAGGCAAATGCCGCGGTAAAAGCGGCTGTTTTGTCGCCAGGGAAAATCATCGACGCAATGACCACTGCGGCAAGCCCCTTGAGCGCATCGAGCAGCAGCGTCGCAATCCCTAGCGCCGGAGAAGTTCGCGCCACATTCGTCGCACCTATATTGCCGCTGCCGGTGGCGCGCACATCGGCTCCGCGAAATGCGCGCACCAGCAGATATCCGAACGGAATCGATCCGAGCAGATAACCAATGCCGGCGCTGATCAGGATCGCGTGCATGATCATAGTTCCGGAGGGTGCAAGCCAAAGCGCGCAATTTTTGTGTACTGTGAGCCTTTGGGCGAAAGTTGGCTGCGGTACAAGAAAAAGTCGCGGGCCGTCATCCTACCAAAGTCTGGCGCCGGAGATTGCGCCAATTTCTCTTGCAACTGCCCAAATCGCTGATTCACCTTATCGCCCTTTCGCCAGTGCGGGGCCCCAGAACCTCCGCCGGCGCGGGCCCCCGCACGAGCCAACGTCAGATGCGGGCTGAACGCGCGTTGCTCTTCGGGAATGCCTACAGCGGCAAGAGATTCTTCTACTTTTACCGCCAGGTCCGCTAGACCAGCTTCCCCTTCGATTCCCACCCAGAAAACGCGCGCGGCTTTGGCTGTGGGAAAAAATCCGGCATCATGGAATCGTATCTGAAACGGTTCAGCGTTGATCGAACCAAGCGCTTCTTCAATCTGCTTCACGGCCGCTTCCGGTTTTTCGCCGATAAACTTTAGCGTCACGTGCAGCGACTCTGGACGAACCCACCTTGCCCCAGGCGCAAGCCCGCGCACTTCTTCCATGAAATGCTGTAGTCGTTTTCGGATCTCCTCTTCAATATCGAAAGCGACGAAAATCCGCATATGCCATGTTCGAGCATAGCAAATGTCTGCTGCCACGCCGGACGCCTTTCTCATCGCTTACAATATTCCGGGTTTTCCTTTGTGTACCTCTGTGTCCTCTGTGATGTTTTTTGAAGTCAGAGCGCCACGTCACGAAGCCGAAAGTCCTAAACTGAAAATGAAACCCTCTGAACTGATCTACGACTGGAACCGCGCCCTGCCTGCCGAATTCCTGCCCGCAGGACCGGTCTTGTTGAACGACGAAACTCTGCGCGACGGCCTGCAATCGCCTTCGGTCCGCGATCCTTCGATCGAACAAAAAATCGAAATCCTTCATTTAATGGAATCTCTCGGGATCAACTCGCTCGATCTCGGCTTGCCGGGCGCTGGATCTCGGGCAGTAGAGCACGTGGAAGCGCTGGCCCGCGAAATCGCCAGCAACCGGATGAAGATCCAGGCGAACTGCGCTGCCCGCACGCACGAAAACGATATTCGCCCGATCGCAGAAATCGTTCAGCGCACCGGTCTCAAAATCGACGCCGCCACATTCATCGGCTCCAGTCCCATCCGCCGCTATACCGAAGGATGGACGGAAGATTTTTTGCTCGACACCACCGAGAAGGCCATTAAGTTTGCGGTCTCACTCGGCCTCGAGGTCATGTATGTGACCGAGGACACGAGCCGCTGCGATCCGGAGATGGTGAAGCGTTTGTATTCGACAGCCATCAGGTGCGGCGCGCGGGCGATTGTGGTTTGTGATACTGCGGGCCACGCAACTCCTATGGGAGCATTCGCGCTGGTCAAATTTGTTCTCGATCAGGTGGTGAAGCCTTGCGGCGAAAAGATTCGCGTGGATTGGCACGGGCACTGTGACCGCGGATTTGCCGTTGCCAACTCCATCGCCGCGCTCGCGGCCGGCGCCGATTGTGTCCACGCCTGCGCCCTGGGGACGGGAGAGCGCGTGGGCAATACGCAAATGGATCAAATGCTGGTCAACCTCAAACTGATGGGCATTTCTCCCTGGGACAAACAGGACCTGACCGAGCTAAAAGCCTATTGCCAGGCAGTCTCACGCGCCACCGGCGTTCCCATCCCACCCAACTACCCCGTGGTCGGCGAAGACGCCTTCCGCACGGCCACCGGAGTCCACGCCGCGGCCGTCATCAAAGCCCTCAAGAAGAACGACGTCGAACTCGCCAACGCAGTCTACTCCGGCGTGCCTTCCCACTTGTTCGGACTCGAGCAGGTGATTGACATCGGCCCGATGAGCGGGAAATCGAATGTCCTCTTCTGGCTGGAGCGCCACGGAGTTCCTGCGTCCGATGACGTCGTAGAGCGCATTTACAAACGCGCGAAAGCCTCCAATCATACCCTGAGCGAAGCCGAAATCCGGGCTTGCCTCTAATTTCCGTGTTGGAAGATGCTCGTGTGGGTCGGACACTCCCTTCGGCAAGCTCAGGGCAAAACCCCGCCCAAGCAAAGCTTGAACGGGGCACCCGATATTGGTCGGACAAGAGTGTCCGACCCACACGAGATAATCCCTCACGGCCCCAACTGCTGCCCCACAAACTGTAGGCTGGTCGTTCCGGCAGTGGGCGAACCAACCATCGCAACATTTCCAGAGATCCCGCTCGTCGAAAGCGGAAAGCTCGCCAGCCCATTGATGTCCGATTGCGCCGTGGCCTGCGACTTGGCGAGAATCACTGGCATCCCCGGCTGCGAAATGCCTGCTTCTCCCGTCCAGACGATCGGCTGATTCTTTGGTAGGCGCCCGACATAGCTCTGAAATAGGACGCTGGCGCCGAGCACGTCATGTGGGGGATTGGAAGAATCAATCACCCGAACTATAACCGGTTGAAAAACCGTGCCCGCTGGCTGCGATCTGCAGACTCCTTGCCACCGGCTCAAGCTGAAGAGATGAAGTCGCGACCATCGTGCCATTGAATATCTGACACGGATTATTGTTCGGGCTACGCAAACGCTGACTTGGATACTTGCAGCCACAGAGTTCACCTGCAAGCTCACGGTTGCGTACCCATTCGAATCAGTCTGCGCTGCTCAAAACGCCTGTGCGCGAGGGATCTGATAATTCACCGCCTTGCCGCTGACCGGAGTTCCGCTCGAGAGTACGCGCGCCACCAGCGGCAAGCTCACCGTCGCGCCCTGCGCGATCCAGACCGGCGGCGTGAAGAGCGACAAATCGAGTGGCGAGCTAGTACCCAGCAGCGTCGCTTGCACTTGCTGGGCGCTGGGGGTACGACGCGGGAGCCAGTTGGGCAGTAAACGTCATGACGCTCGCCGACAGAACGATCATAAAGGTTGACGCCAATCCGCTCTGGTCGGAGAGCACTGTACAACTGGCAGCGCCCGCGCACGCCGAGAACGCAACCGCCGGAGAAGACGTGAACTGTACGCTGGCGCCGACCACGGGTGTTACTCCATCGGCGGCGACCACCATCACCGTAAAGGGCGATGGCGTCTGCCCTCCCACCGGAGTCGCAGGGTTCGTTCCCGAGACCAGCTTAATCAGGTCGCTCGGACCTGCTCCGACGGTCATAAACGCTGCTCTTGACAGAATTGCTGCCGGTGTTGATGTCGCTGAGGTGCACATCATAGACACCGTCCGCCGTGGCCGGAGTATCCACGAGCAACTGCGTAGCGGAGGAAGCCAGCACCGGGACCGCGACATTCGCTGCCAGCACCGCCGTGTCCGATTGCAACCCCAGACCCTGAATCGTCAGTGGCGTGCCGCCGGCAACGCCGGCCCTTGCCGGAGCCACATTGTCCCCGTAAAGCACGCGCGCGTTGTAGCAGTAATCGGGACGACCGTCTCCGTGATAATCAGCAATACCCAGCCGGAACATCGTGCTCTGCAGTACCTGAGCATCTAGCCGCGTTTCGGCGAAATACGAGGTGTTGAAGGCTGAGGGCGTATTTGCTGGCGAAGGCGATTGTCCCGGATTGGCCAGCTCCCACATTCCAATCACCGGTTGCGCTTTCCCTTGCGACAGATTGCTCGAATCATCCAGCGCGTTCACGATTGCCGACAGTGTGCGGTTCGCCTTGGCAGAGAACTGGAAGAAGTCCGCCGTTCGGTATCCGCTCAAAGTGCCCGCCCAGGTCCCGGAGCCTGGCACTTGCGCAGGCGAAGCATAGCTGGTCGGGCTGTACCACTGCGCCTTCTGGACTGCGCTCCCTTGCATCAGGATGTCCTGAGCAACAGCTCCTCCCGGAGTGACCGTGATGATAAGCGGCTGGGCCAAGCCCGATAGTTGGACCTGAGAAGTGGATCCGTATGGGCCAGTGTTCGTCGACCAAAGTGGATCGACCGCCTCCACGGTGATCTGATACTGCGCGCTGGTTGCGCCGTTGGGAATCTGCAAACCTGCAAGATCGAAGAATCCCTCGAGCGTCAGGTCATCCGAACCGAAACGATCGAAATTTTGTCCGGTGCTGTCGGTGTATCCGGTGATCACGTTTCCCGCGTTCCCACAAAACAGAAATCCTGAAACTGAGCTTGCAACGACCGCACCGGAAGGCTCGCCAGTAGAAGGATCGATCCAGCGCGCAACCACGTTCACACACCCTGCATGGGCTGCGCCGCCACTCCGCTGGCATCGGTGAAATAGACGCTGCCGTGCACACGCGCCGTGCTTTGCGAGAAGATCTGCTTGCCCGGAAAGTTCACGTGGTTCAGCGACGTAACCGGATACAGCCGCGAGAGCGCTGCCTGGTCATCCATCTTGGGTTGCGCCGGATTGATGGCGCCGTTATTCGAATAGCAGACGGAGACTGCATGCACGAAGCGGGATCAAACTCATGCATCACAGAGAATCCGGCAAAATCTTGCCGACCCGGCGGGGGATTACGCGTGATCACATTTAGGTTTGCCTGCGACCAGTCGAGCCCGAGCACCCGCCCGATGACGCGAACCAGGTGATATTGCAAATCCGGCAACTGTGCCGAAGTCTGTGCACAGATGCCATTCAGAACAAAGAGCGCATGCAGGAACTGCGCAGTCGTCCCCAGATTGTCGATTCCACCGAAGACTGAATTGTCCGCGCAATAAGCGGAGTTGCTCGCGCCGGTGCCGAGCAACGCGTCCGTTACTGCTCCGTCTTCGTCATAGACAACTCCGACCGGAGTACTTATCGCGTTCGGGAGAATATCCGCGGACATGCTGAGCACGCCGTTCACCAGCGTGACATCGGTTCGGCTAACGTCTTCCGATTACGCTCAGGTCCCCCTGGTCGGTGTAGTAGTTGACTGTACCTTGCGGCCAGGTGACCGGCATACCTTTCGTAGCAGGATCAAAATAACTGGCTCCCGCCACGTACGCCGGTCCGCCTGCGATTGCAAATTCGCCTAGCAGAACCACAGCCGCGATCGGCGATAAAATCCAGCGCCTCACACTATTCCTGTTATTCACTCGCCGCGCGCCTGATCGCCGCCCTCAGACTTCGCTTGTCAACAACCCGTGTGTGACGGTTTTTCCCATTCGAGGTCTCAACTGCGACCTCTCCCGCTTCATTCACGCGAAAGCGTCCCAATCTGCCCCTACCGGACTGGTCAACCCCAACCTGCTCGCCGGGTACAGAAACAGCAGAACGTGTTCACTGGGGCGGTAGCACTCGCCCGAATTCCACAACCCATCCCCACTCTTGTATCTGGACTACTTGTCGGCGGCGGACGCCCCGAATCGCCTCTTGCACTCGGAAAGTGATCCGAGTGGCCGCAACGGTGGACAAGTCAGGACCGAGGTGTTCGACGCCCAGCAAAGTTCCGGAAAAGATCAACGCCGAATCCCGCGCCAATCCGCGGAGGAAAGGTATCTTGGTCAAAGAAGATGGTGGCGTCTTCGCCTGCACCCACGCAGGAATAAGTGCGATAAAAACAGCAAGCCAGAGATGCAAGCGCACGTTCAGCCTCACAATGCTAAGGCCAGCGCTCTTACGGGGAGCACCGAGATTCTAGTGCAGCGTTTGCGCAATCACCTGTGACGCGCGTCACATGACACGTGTGATCTCTGAACATGTCTTGTTTTGAAAGGACATGGCTTCGGCCGTGCCGTTACCCGGGAAGAACGACTTACGGCACGGCCGAAGGCCGTGCCCTCTCAAGGCTGCTCGGAATTTGGCACTGTTACTTCATCCCTCATTCAAGAATATCTTCTGCGCCGACAGGTGCGCTCCCGTCAATAACAGTAACCCCGAAAGAAATGCCCAGAACATCATGCTCACCGAGAGCGCAAATGGACCGTACACTTCCTGAAAGTTCAGCCGCGGCAGCAACAGAATGTAGGAATATTTCAATATTTCCGAAAGCAGCCCCATGATGATCGCCGCCGGTAGCACTGCTTTGGCCGGAACCTTCCCATTCGGCAGCAGCCAATAAATCAAGAAAAAGATAGCCATGCTGGTGAGCGTGGCAAACACTTTGGCGGTCATGAATCCGAGGACGTGAACCAGGAAAATATCGTGTCCGAATGCGAGGAATCGAAGCAAGATTGTGTTCCCCGCGCTCAACGCAATCGAGATCAACGCCAGAATTCCACATGCAAACGCCAGTCCCAGTGAGATAAGCTGGTTTCCGAAATACGAGCGGTTCTTAGGGAAACGCCATACCCGATTCAATGCGACTTCAAGCGGCATAAAAACCCCAGTCGACGTCACCAGCAGGATGACAAAAGAAAACACTTGCACCCGGTTATGCGCCGATGCCAGGGTACTGAGATTGCGAATCACAAAATCCTGTCCGGATTGCCCCGCCGGAAGATAATCCCGAAGCAGTTCCACGATCACACTTCTCATGGAAGGCGAATGAAACACTCGCACCACCAGGGTCATGAGCAGGAGCACGAATGGGAAGAATGAAAGAATCGCATTTGCAGCTACTGAGAATGCAAAAGTGTGCACTTCAGTGTGCAACAAATATTTGATCGTGGAGAGCGTCAACCGGTAGTAATAGCGGAGCCGGTGCCTGCCGGAACGTGCCGGATCGCGTTCTGGGCTGGAAGTGGAGAGGCTGGTCGGCTGCACGATTTCTGAATATTATCAAATACTTGCGCGGAAACTGGGTCGTCCGGCCACTACGCAGAGCCCGGCGGGGCCGTCTCAATCTGAGTAAAACGTTTCAATACCTGCAAATTTCTCTTGCCAGATACGTAAGTTCCTGAATAATATCTTCTGCTCACTGCCCAACGATCAGGGCATTGAGTTTTCAGAATTCGGGTTGATGTTTTGTTGCCACGTCGTCGAAACTCGCGCACTTTGTGCAGTCCTGTGCCTTTGCCGGAGTTCCTCCGCCGGAAGGGTGTCAGGGCTTTTTTTTGGGTAGACCGTGCGGCCACCGAGCATGACCTGAAGCAAGCTGCTCTAGTTCTTAGAGGGGGAATTTGAGGCGCAAGCCTCACAACGAACTCGGGCAGAAATCTATAACCAGAGTCGAAAGGAGTTCTTTGTGAGAGAGAAGGGTACAGTAAAGTGGTTTAACGGGGCAAAAGGTTACGGGTTCATTCAACGCTCAACCGGCGAAGATGTGTTTGTCCACTTCTCCGCCATACAGGAAAACGGTTATCGCTCACTCAATGAAGGCGAAACCGTAGAGTTCGACTTACTGAAGGGGCCGAAAGGCTTCCAGGCAGCGAACGTCTCCCGCGGCTAAGAAGCCTCGATCCACTTGCAGACCCTTCCGGGCAGCTGGAAGGGTTTCCTTATTTGTAGGCGTTCGCTTTACTGGATCTCGATTGACACCAAATCCCCGTCCTGCTTGCTGCTCGCTCTGTAGTTGATATTCACTGGGATGTCCTTCCAGGCGCACGAGAATTCTCCCGCTCCAATCACTGCGACTGATCTGTAATCCGCTGCGCGCAGTTTCAGGACTTTGTTCCCCAGCGAAATCGCCAGAACTGCCGCCGGCGTTTGCGAGCAATCGACAGACACCAGGGTTGCCTTCAGGAACTTCACCGGTCGCCTGTCAATCTCCGGTTTCACGGGAACTTGTTTCTCCGGTTTATCGGCTTTATCAGTTTCTTCTTGGTCGGAACCCTCAGGCTTCTGGGGGATTACCTTCGCGCTCTCTTTGGCTGGGGCCGGCGTCTCCTCCTCGGGAGGCACTCCGAATTTTTTCAGAAATGGCAAATCATCCAGGTCCTTCTTTGCGGCGCGCGCAATTTGCGGATTCTCGCTTAACTTCAGCCGTTCCAAAGTGGCGGTGGCATTATCAAACTTCTTCGCCGCCAGGTAAGCCCTGGCCATCCGCAACTGATACTCCTCGTTCCGCGGACTGAGCTGTACCGCCATCCGCATCGCCTCCAACGCCGAATTTGCGCCTCCACCCGTCAATCGCGCCCAGCCCAGCATGTTGTAAGCTTCCGCGAAGTCTGGATATTCGTCCAACACGATCTGCAAGCTCTCCATCATGTTCGCCAAGCCTTGAATGCGCGCGCCTTTTTCTCCCGAGTGATAGGCCGTCAGCGCAACTTCGAAACGTACCCAGGGATCAGAAGAGTTGAGTTGCATAGCAGCGTTCAATTCTTCGAAGGCGGGACCCGTCTCGTTTCTCTGGACGTATGCCCAGGCCAATGCCCGATGTGCAACCGAGGTTTCAGTCTTGCTGTCCGATATAAGCGCCTGCAAGTTTTGAAATGCCTGCTGGCGCCGCTCGGGAATTCGGAGTTCCACCTCGTACACTAGCGCCTGCGCCTCGGCGAGGAGAACCGGTTTCGCGCTGGTCGCCACATCCTCGACAGAAAACGGCAGCGCTGATTGATACAGAGATTGCGGAACAGGGGAGGGATTAGCCAGCTTCGATGCATCCAGAGCGTCAAACAGCGGCTTGAGCGAATGGAAGTAGTCTTTCACCGACTGATCAAACTGCGCCACCGTCATCCCGTACGCTTGCTGAACCGCCTGGTCTACTGGAAGCTTCTGGTTCTCCACCAAATCGAAGTAAGTCCCCGTCTCGGGCAGCTTATTCTTGTTCAGAAGGTAATGGACCAAAATCCACGACTGTGCATAAAACAGCGTGTGGTGTGTTCCTTCCCGCCCATTCACCACCCGATTCTTCATTCCGAAGAGGTCGGGAAGCGTCAGCCAGACCGGATTGCTCAGAATCTCAGTGAACGACTTCAACCCATTGCCCTGGGTCTCGTTCCCGAGAAGGTCAGTCTGGTAAGCAGGGTTGAGCTCGGGATCGCTGCCCATCTCCGCCTGTCTGGGCGTCAAATAAAGGGAAGCGAAGTATTCGGCAAAGCCCTCATCAAACCACGGCTGGGTCGGTGGATAGTTGTAATTCAACAGATAGTGCGCAAACTGGTGCTCGACTGCCCGCCAGCTGTCGGTTTCAAACAGATTCAGTACGATACAGATGCGGTCGTCGCCAGTCAGAAAAAAAGCTGAGGCTGTGATAGGTTGTCCATCTCTGATGGGTGCAAGCTGGGCATAGTCTTTGTCGCCGCGGATCGCGATGATCTCCACCGGCTGCGACATTCTTAACTTCCCGCGCATGAGCAATTGCGAAAACATGCCGCGCATTTGCTCGAAGCGGGCTGCTACCTCGTGCCCTTTCTTTTCGCCTGCGTCGGTGAGGACGATGAAGTGGTCAGAGCTGATTCGCAGCCACTGCTGGTCTGCAGCCGACATAGGCTCGGTGAGGCAGAGCACGAGAAAGACGAAAATCAGGAATCGCAGGAGTAGGCGGGTGGGGAGCATCGCTCGATCCACGAAGGAGATTCAGACTTTCTGAATGTTATCACGCAGCGAAGTCCCATCGGAGCAGATGAGACCTAGTCTTCACGTGGGGACGCGCGGCCTATTGATTTAGGGATCACTGCTTCGCGGCTATCACCGCTTGTCTAAGAAGAAGCCCGGCAGCGTCAGCCAGGCTTAGATCGTCCGGGACACGTTCGAAATCTCGATGGACCTCTTTCTGCTGCACAGAGAGGGTTTTGAACAGAAGCGCCTTGCCTCGCATGTTCACCGCCATCTCGGTCACTTCCCAATCGCCCGGAGCGATCTCGGTGCGTTTCACCGTGAACTGGCCGCCCTTTTCGAGGTGTCCCAGCAACCCTCCGCCAAACCTGACCTCGTTCATCAGTTGGCCATAGATGCTAACCAGGCGCTGCTTCTGGGCGTCGACCCAGATCTCGCCAGCCATTTCGTGCAGAACCTTTCCTTCGCGCGAAGGAGGCTGGAAACGGGGATTGGGCCTAAAGATCAGTTTGATTAAGCCGCCACTCTCACCCGCATATTCAAAGAGAAACGTGTCAGGGATCATCTGCAGAAACGCCTTGCATTGTTCAGCATCTTTTCTACGGGTTTGTTCGAGCTTGCGTTGCTCCTCTGGGTTGTGCGAGAGCCTCAGGATGCGATCGGCTTCGCTGCGCTGCTGGGCGTCGGTCAAAGGTTTGCCTGCAACCTCTATCAGCCGGTCAAGCGAACCGGATTTAGTTTCCACCACTTCCCTGGTTTCTTGTTTACCGTCCGCTTCTTTGTTCAGCAAATACTTCCAACGGATCTCGGTAACGTCGGAGGTGTTCAGTTCAGTGTGGATTACGGCTTTAACCAGATCGGCCGGGGAGAGCTGTGGCTCAGATTGGGATTGTGCCGATGCTGTGCATGAGAGCAGAAGCAAGATCACGCCCGCAAACATCATTCGTGATTGTGTAATGGTCACGTGGTCTCCGCTCCTGGAATGCCTCTCAGGGTATGCACCTGAGGCCTCTGAAACAATCAGCACAATGGTGTAGCAACCCACGGAAAAACCACCAAGAATCGAATAAGAGTGGGGTGGATTCATCTACGCTGAATCCCATTGCTGACCCACATTCTTGTGTGCACATCATCCCAAGTGCAGGTGGGGTTCCAATCAGATAGAAACAAACCATTACAGCGGCTTAGAGACGACTGCCCTGGGTCTATTCACAGCTCAGAATCTGAGGTTTGCGTAGATTTGCGCAGGCCCCCTCCATTTCTTGCATACAGCAATGTGTGTAGAGCACCGGAAGGCAAGTTGCTCGATCCGAATCGGATCAGAGAGGCAGGTCTTGGAAATCGAAGTTGATTCGGCTACTGAATCGCGCCGGATCCCGGAGCCGCACTGAGACTGGCACGCAGGGAGCTTAGCTCGTCCCCGCGGAAGTATTGTCCTTTGGCCGCCTTCATCTCCGGCATAGCTGCGTAGGGTTTGCTGTAGTCGTTATTAGCATTCCAGAAGAGGAACCCAATCCCGCCCTTGTTCTTCGCTGTCAGCACCTGAACTTCAATGTATTTCGGGGAATACGTCTTCGTTCTCCACGCAAAGGCCTGCAGCCACGGACGAATCACCGTTCCGCTGCCCTTAGTGATCTCCTCGAACCGGTCCATAGACTCGCCGATGAAATGCTCCGGCGCGTCCCCCGGTTTGGCATATCCGTCCATTCCGAAGAAGTGGGACGGATAAATCATCGGCGAGAGCACGTCGCAATACTTTGCCATGCGCACGATGTCTTGCCCGGTATGGGCTAAATCCACCGGCCGCTGCCAGGCCATTACTCCGAAGACATCGAGTGAGAGCAGCACGCCTTTGGGATGCACAGACATGTACGCCCGGCGCAGAAAGTCGGCGATAACATCGGACCGTTGCCATTCGGGATGAGCTTTCTGAAACGTGAAACTCGCATCCTTCTGCTCACCCTCAGCAGGGAAGCGTACGTAATCAAACTGGACCTCATCGGCCCCGCCTTCCGCCGCTGCCAGCGCCAGAGCTATGTCATACTCCTGCACTTCTACGCGCGACGGATCGGTCCAGACCAGCTTCCCGTTCTCCCGCCACGGCTGCCCGCTTTTCTTCGACTTCACCGCCAGCTCCGGATGCGCCACCACGAGCCGCTCATCCCGGAAGATAGCAATCCGGGCAATCGCGTGCATCCCTTGCGAATGCAGGAAGCGCGTGTACTTGGGCAGATCGCGAATAGGACTCTTGTGCGCCCCAATCAGGGGATGCTCGAACGGTATGTTGACCGTTCCGTCGCTATCCTTAATATCAAAGACCACTGCATTGCCGCCCGCCTCGCGCCATTTCTTTACGATGCGCAGACCGTGATCGCTTCCCGCCATCAATCCGGTCAAATAAATGGCGCGCACCTCGAAGTCCTTGGGCACCGGGATCGCTTTCTCCGCAATCGGCGCGTCCAGGATTCCAGGTATGACCAACTGCTGCCCGGCCTTCAAGAACGTTCCGTGCAGATCGCCATTCGTTCCGCGGATCGCCTCCACCAGCTCCGACGAAGTCAGGTATGAAGTCTGCGATAGATAGTGGCGCGCTACAGAAATGACTGTATCTCCCCGGCGGGATTCATATAGTGCAGTTCCAGGAGCAGGAAGTTTAGGCGCAGGTTGAGCCGGAGCGGGGCTGATTGTGGCCTTCGCTGGAACCAATTGCGCCTGCTGCGGTTCCGCGGCCGCCTTCACCGTGCGAAGGTGAATCAAACCAAGGCCGAACGCCCCGACCCCCAGTACCAAAAACAGGTTAAGACTGCGTTGACGCAAGGTCTTCTCCAGAAGCATCGCTTTTCCAGATGCTACTGATGCAGAATTCTGCTTGCCAGTTACGGGTGGCCACGGTCGTCGGGAAAAAACCAGAGGCTTCAAGGAGTTTTGGTATGCCCCATCCTGGTATTTCCTGCTTTTGGAAGCCAGGACGGGGGTCTTCCAAAAGATTCCTGCATGCGCAAAGTATTTCCTTTTACACGATCTCACTTACAGATGTAAGTGACTCCTCCGGTGCAGCTGGTGCATCTAAGTCGTGTAGAAAGCGAACTTGACCAGGTTAGTGGAGTTGGCGAGGCGCTTGCTCTTATGGCTAACCTAAGCAGCTTCCGAAGTGACAAAAATTGTCATTCGGAAGAGAATTGCGGCCAAGCTAGGCCCGATACCAGGAGAACGAGGGGCCACTAAATATGAAAACCATTGCCAGCACCGTTCTTGACCCCACACGCCGGAGCAGCGATGCTCGGGACTTCGATAATGGACTGCGCCGCAAGATCGTTGGCCAGGACGCGGCCGTAGAAAAAGTCGTCGAAATCTATCAGATGTTCCTCGCTGGCCTCAACGCCCCAGGACGCCCGGTGGGCAATCTGCTTTTCCTAGGGCCAACAGGATCAGGCAAGACCCGCGTCGTCGAAGCTCTGGCTGAGTCGCTCTTCGGTGACGCCCGCGCCTGCATCAAGATCGATTGCGCCGAGTTCCAGCACTCACACGAAATTGCCAAACTGATCGGCTCGCCTCCGGGCTATCTCGGCCACCGCGAGACGCACCCCCTGCTTACGCAAGAGGCATTGAACCAGTGGCACACTGACAAACTCAAGCTTTCGATTCTGCTGTTCGACGAAATCGAAAAGGCGTCCGACGCCCTCTGGCAGCTTTTGCTCGGCATCCTCGACAAGGCTACGCTCACACTCGGCGACAACCGCCGTGTGGACCTCTCGCAGTGCATCATTATTATGACCTCGAACCTGGGGGCAGGCGAGATGAGCAACCTTGTCGATGGTGGATTCGGTTTCGCGCCTAAGCCTCAAGTTGTGGATGAGGGCCTGGACGACAAAATTGATCGCACCGCCACTGAGGCCGCGCGCCGTAAGTTCACCCCAGAGTTCATGAACCGAATCGACAAGGTCGTGGTCTTCAAAACCCTGCGGCCGGAGCATCTGGAGCAGATCCTGGAAATCGAACTCGGCATGGTGCAGCAGCGGATCCTGATGGCTTCTGCAGCGAACCAGTTTGTCTTCTCTTGCACGCCGAAGGTGAAGAATTTCCTGCTGCACGAGGGGACTGACCCGCGCTACGGCGCTCGTCATCTAAAGCGTGCCATCGAACGTCACCTGGTTTTTCCGATGGCCAACCTGGTCGCCACCTGCCAGATCCGCCTCGGAGATTTCGTCCGCGTAGACCTTAGCCCCGAAGGCCGCCTGACGTTCGTAAAAGAAGCCGAAGGCGCTATGGTCCCAATGCTCATGGAGCGTTACGGCGCCGCCGCCGGAGCGCCATCGCTGGTCAGCCGCGCTGCACGCCCGGTTGCCAAGCCAAGGGAGTTCACCGCCTCACCGGGCAACGAAACCAAGTAAGCGATTTTTTCCGCGGTGACTGAAGGTCCGGCGAATCTGCCGGACCTTTTCTCTTACCCACTAGATTTTCTTACCCACTAGGGCGACTCAACATTAGATGTCATCAACCGAACCGGTCCGCTGAAAGCGGACGGGAGAGGGACCTTACGTCGATAAGCACCGCCGATGCAGTCGTCAGGATTGACCAGAATTCATGGTTTGGCGACCGGAGAATCACGGATGAATCTTCTCTCCCCGCTCCAGCATCGCGATAAACTCCCGAATCTTCCTCGCGCGAGTTTCTGCCTTTTTGGCGGTTTGGATCCGCCACAGCACCGCATACCGGTTCGCCCGATCAAGAGTCTCGAAAAATGCCTTCGCCCGCCCATTCCCATCCAGCGCAGCCTGAAAGTCGCTCGGCACGGTTGCCCCGCTAGGCGAATCGTATGCCGCCTCCCATCTCCCATTCTTCTTGGCGCTCTCAATCGCTTCCAGCCCGGCGGCTTTCATCTTTCCGGTAGCGATCAGCTCCAGCGCCTTCTCCCGGTTGATCTTCGACCAAATGCTCTTGTTGGAACGCGGAACAAATCTTTGCAACCAAGTCTTTTCGTTTTCAGGCCGCTTCTGCCCGTCAATCCACCCACAGCACAGCGCCACTTGCAGCGCCTCTTTGTATGACACTGACCGCAACCCAGAATCCTTCTTCGCCAGCCGGAGCCACAGGCCGGTGCTCTTGCCATGGTTCTTCTCCAGCCAGCCAGCCCAATCTTTTTTGGACTTGAATAGACGCACGGGAGAAGGATCTTGAGACTGAGTAGTCCGCTCCATGCGACTCTATTTCGCTAACTTCACCACAATATAAACAATTTCCTTGCCGTCTATTTTCTTAACCCAGTGCGGCACTCCAGCGGGAACCCGAATGAAGCCCCCTTTTGCGATCTGCCGCTCATCGCCTCCAGAAATGCCCGAACCACGAATTTCTCCCGGACTAGTTTGCGCCCCGCCCACCACCGTTCCTCCAGTCACAAAAACGCATCCCCCGTCGATCACATACCAGACGTCGGCTTGATGCTCATGAACTTCGGCTTTGCCGGGCGCAGTGCGCCGAAGCAGAATCGCCGCATGGGCAGGTGTGTGCTCGATGAGATCAATCTCCGATTCGCCAATGCTGTTGAGGGGAAGCTTGTGGATCTCAGCATCCATCTGCTTGGCTGGAACAAAAACCACTCTCTCAGTATCCTGCGCCGCAGCCGGAAGAGCCAGAAGCGCGGCAAGAACCAAAACTCCCACTTGTCTCATTCATTTCCTCCTAGCAGGGCCCGTGTGGGTCGGACACTCTTGTCCAACGCTTTGATTTTGGAATGCGTGAAACGGTCGTCGCCCTACCGCAGCAACCCCTCCACCACCCCATACGCCTCATCCAACGCTGCATCCAGCGCTTCGGGATCCTTCCCCCCCGCCTCCGCCAAATCCGGACGCCCGCCGCCTTTGCCACCAACCTTCTGCGCGACTGGGCCGATGACTTTGCCTGCCTCAATCCGCGAAATCAAATCTTTGGTGACGCCGACAATCAACGCCACATTTCCATTCGTCGCCGATCCCAGTACCACCACGCCGGAGCCAATCTTGTCGCGAAGCTGATCCACTAAGGTCCGCATCTGCGCGCGCTCCAGATTGTCCACGCGATGCGCCAGCACCTTCACCCCGCGAATCTCTTTGATCTTTTCCCCCACTGAAGCCACTGACGACGAAGCAGACTTCATCCGCACCTGATCGAGTTCGCGCGCCAGCCGCTTGATCTCCGCATCTTTCTTGTCGAGCTCGGCTTTCAGCGCTTCAGCCGGAGAAAGCTGGGCCTCTCCAAGCTTATGCATCTCATCTTCACTCAAGGGTGCCCCATCCTGCCGCGTCCTCTGCGGAAGGGTGGGAACCACGAACCTGGACACAACGGTTTCGAGTTCGTGATCTTTCCTGAAATGCCGCAGCGATCCCTCCCCCGTAACCGCCTCGACCCGCCGCACTCCCGACGACACGCTGCCTTCCTTCAAAATCTTGATCAGCCCAATCTCCCCCGTCGCCGCCGTATGCGTCCCCCCGCACAACTCGGTCGAAAAATCGCCAATCTTCACCACCCGCACCCGGTCGCCATACTTCTCCCCAAACAGCGACATGGCGTGATACTCGTTGACCGCCACATCAATCGGCACGTCCACGATAGTCTCCACCCGCACATTCCGCAGGACCTCCTTATTAATAAGATCCTCGATGTCCTGCAGCTCTTCATCTTCCACCGCCGTGAAATGCGAAAAATCAAACCGCAAATGATTCGGCGCCACCAGCGACCCCGCCTGTTTCACATGCTTCCCCAACACCTCGCGCAACCCCGCATGAAGCAAGTGCGTAGCCGTGTGATTGCGCATGGTGGACTCCCGAATCCCGGTGTCAACCACCGCGTCGACCTTATCTCCAACCGTGAGGGTGCCCCACCCTACGCGGTTGTCGTAGGGTGGAGATTTTGACTCTGTTCTAGAGGATGGCACGGATTTCACAACAACTTGATGCGCCCGAACCCCCTGCACCGGGTAATAACACCCCCTGACCTCTGCAACCACGGCATTCAGTTCATCACTGTAAAGGAAGCCACGGTCCCCAACCTGTCCACCCGATTCCGCATAAAACGGCGTGTGATCAAGAATGACCTCGCCTTCCTCACCAGGTTTGAGCTCCTGCATCCCCTGTCCATTCTTGATGATGGCCAGCACTTCACAATCTTCTGACCGCGTCTGCAGATATCCTTCAAACACCGATTTCGGAAGGTGCTGAGAGGCGGGGTTGGCTGTCTGTTTAGCGGCGCCTTTCCAGGATGCGCGAGCACGTTCGCGCTGTTCGGCTATCGCCTTTTCGAAGCCGGCTTGATCGAAATGTAGACCCAGGTCTCGACAGGCATCGACTATGAAGTCGAGGGGGAGGCCGAAAGTGTCGTAGAGCTTGAATGCTTTCGCTCCGCTATAGACGGGGCCCATCTTCAACTCTTTTTTGAGCGTCTCGCGATCACGCTTTAGATCCTCCTTCACCACGTCCAGTGCACCCGGAGGCACAACTTTTTCTGGGTTTGCAAGAAGGGCCGTGACGTTGTCGTACACCTCTTGTGCCTCGCGTAGGTCTTCCTCAAGTCGCTGAAGTCCGGCTCCAAGCGTATGTGCAAAGCGTGATTCCTCTGAAAGCAGTACCTTCGACACTTGCTTCGAAGATTCTCTTAGTTCCGGATACGCAGCCTCCATCAAATCGCGCACCGCAAACACCATTTCACGCAGAAACGGCTTCGTCTGCCCGAGCAACCGCCCATGCGTGATCGCCCTCCGAATGATCTTCCGTAGCACGTATCCGCGCCCCGCATTCGAAGGCAACACCCCATCAGAAATCAAAAATGTCGCAGCCCTTGAATGATCGGCAATCACTCGCAGCGAAGCCGCAGACTTATGTCCAGCAGAATCTCCGCCACTCCCACGATCCACGTGGGGACGGGTGCCCTCACCCGTCCTGCGGAGCTCTGCTCCGCGCGCTTTAGCCGAGCTTTGCTCGGCAGGGCGGACGAGGGCGTCCGCCCCTACGTGGGCCGTGGTAGCCCCCGTCAACTCCGCCGCTCTCTCAATCAGCGGCACAAACAAATCCGTCTCATAATTCGAGATCACGCCCTGCAGCACCGCCGTCACCCGCTCCAACCCCATCCCCGTATCGATCGACGGTTTAGGCAGCGGATTCAGTTTGCCCGAAGCATCCCGGTCAAACTGCATGAACACCAAATTCCAAATCTCGACATAGCGCCCGCAATCGCACCCAAACGCACAATCCGCATGCCCTTGATCGGAAGCCGCCGGCCCCATGTCGTAATGAATCTCACTGCACGGCCCGCAAGGACCGGTATCGCCCATCTGCCAGAAGTTGTCTTTTAATCCAAACTCAAAAATCCGATCTTCAGCAACGCCCTGATCGACCCACCATTCATAGGCTTCCTCATCCTGCGGCACGCCACCTTCGCCTTTGAAGACAGTCACGTATAGCTTATCTTTGGGAATTCCAAACCACTCCTTCGACGTAATCAATTCCCACGCATACGCAATCGCATCTTTCTTGAAGTAATCGCCAAAGGAAAAATTCCCCAGCATCTCAAAAAACGTGTGATGCCGGTTGGTAAACCCAACATTCTCCAGATCATTATGCTTCCCGCCCGCCCGCACACACTTCTGCGATGAAGTTGCCCGCGTGTAGTCGCGCTTCTCCAGCCCAAGAAAGACATCTTTAAACTGGTTCATCCCCGCATTGGTAAACAGCAGCGTCGGATCGTTATGCGGCACCAGCGACGACGAATGCACCTCCCGGTGCCCCTTCGCGACAAAGAAATCCAGAAACGTCCGGCGAATTTGCGAGCCTGTCAGCATTGGAGACTTAATTCTAAACGACTAACCACAGAGGGCACAGAGGAACACAGAGGGAAAAACACAGAGGCATTCTTCGGCCTCTAATGATTCAATGATTCAGTGGTTACGGATTTCCTCAGTGCCCTCTGTGGTCATCTGGCTTTTCCGGTTGTCTCATCGAATCGACTTATGAAATCCTCTGTTGTTTGCGTTTTTAAGCCGGAGGAGGCGCCATGGCCTGCAACCCAAGTATCTTGCGACAAGTCCCCCTATTTGCGCTGCTCGACGATGAAGAGACAGCCGTCCTAGCCAGTCAGGTCGAGGTGAAGACCTTTGCCCCGCGGCAACGCATATATAAGATAGGCGACCCCGGCGAACGAGCCTACGTGCTGGTTTCAGGTTCAGTCCGAGTCACAACTGTCGATGACGACCACCAGGAAGTCGTCGTCGACCAGCCCGCCCAGGGAGAGTTCTTCGGTTTCGCCTCCATGCTCGAGCAAACTCCACACCAAACCACCGCCACCGCCCAGGAAGAAACCGTTTGTATTGAAGTGGACCGTCACGACATCCTCATCCTCCTCGAACGCAAGCCCCACGCCGGCATGGACATGCTCACCGTGCTCGGACGCCAATTCCACGCCTCCCAACAACTCGTCCGCGTGCGCGCCGCCCGCAACCCGAACGAGGTTATTGAGGAGGAAGAAACCTTCGGTGAGCGTATCGCCGATACCGTCGCCAGTTTCGGTGGATCCTGGACATTCATCATCACGTTCGCGATTGTCCTGATTGCATATTCCTCTACCAACGTACTGCTGCGCCATCGCGCCTGGGACCCCTATCCTTTTATTCTGCTCAATCTCTTCCTATCCATGCTGGCCGCGATTCAGGCACCAGTCATCATGATGAGCCAGAACCGGCAGGACAAAAAAGACCGCCTCCGTGGTGAACTAGATTACGACGTCAACCGGCGGGCGGAAACAGAAATCCAAGGATTAGCTCGCAAGATGAATCTGCTCGGCGACAAAATCGAAGATGTCGAGGAGCTGCTTCGAAAAGAGCTCTCCGCCTGAGGAAACAGAGTCCCTTTTTGCTGCTGCACCAAATGGCAGAGGAATTGAAAGTTTTCTGTGTTCCTCTGTGTCCTCTGTGGTTATTCTTGCGTTTCGCTTTCCAACGCCTCCAACACTTCCTCCTCCACATCCCACTTCTTCAAAATGCCAAAAATCGTCTTCGCTCCAAATCCCGCCCGCATCAACTGCCGAAAGATTCGCGCCACCTGCTTCTTGTCTTTCGGTTTCTGCAGTCGCTTACGCTTTAAATATTCCCGCGCCTGCTTCTCTTCATTAACTTCTGCATAGACCGAGTGCACGGCTTTCTCAAGTACTTCGCCATGCACACCTTTTATTTTCAGATCAGTAATTACGCGCCTTCGCCCGAACTTCTCATTGTCGCGACGAAACGCCGAATATGCCGCTGCGTATTTCGCGTCACTCAAGTATCCATTGTCTTTCAACCGCCGAATCACAAGCTCGACCAGCGTCTGCCCAATCTCCGTTTCCGCCTCCACCCGCTGGCGCAGCAATCGCTTTAACTCAGCCACGGAACGCATCCTTCGTCCCAGCGCGCCGACCGCGTACTCGTACAACTCGCCTTCAGTTTCGAGCTTACGTGGACGTCCAAATCCCATGCTCCCTATACGTTACCAAAGCCCCCGCCCGATTGCCCGAAACATTAACCGGATCTTTACACAACTTTTGATGACATTGGGAACTTCCCATCGTCTATATACGTAACCTAATCAGGAGTTGGTCATGCTTACCGTAAAGACCGAACGTGCCGGCGATGTGGTAGTCATAAAGTGCGCAGGACGGATTGTGCGCGGCCAGGAACCCACGCTGCGGAATGCAGTGCTTGCGGAGAAACTCGCCCGCATTGTCGTGCTCGATCTCTCAGACGTCGAGTCAATCGACGCCGGCGGACTGACTCTGCTCGTCGCGCTACATCGCTGGACCGAGAGTAATCGCGTTCATCTAAAACTAGTGAATCCAAGTCATTTCGTCCACGAGATGCTTACGCGCACCCACCTGGATTGCGTCTTCGACATCTCGTCGCTCGATCACGCGCTGGCGGTGCTTGGCGACTGCGAACGCCGTCCCATGCAAACTCAAGCTGCTGCGTACTAACCTGTGCGACGCCGACCCGTACAGCGCGGAGATCCTCTCTGCGCTTTTCATTGTGCTGAATGATTCGATGCGAATGACTCTTGCCCAACATCATTTCAGGAACTATGCTGGCTCCATTCCGTATCCACATTTATGACCCCTGAATTTATGGTCACTGACCGTCCTCATCTCCCCGCGCTCACATCGGTGCGGTTTTTTGCTGCGCTGCACGTTTTTGCCTTTCACATGTATGCCATGAAGATTACCAGCGGCGCTGGCTGGACGGGTCAAATCTCCTCGATCGGCTACGTTGGCGTCAGCCTTTTCTTCCTGCTCTCCGGGTTCATCCTGGTGTATACGTACGCCGGCCGCGATGTACCTGCCGGCGAATTTTGGCGTGCCCGCTTCGCCCGCATTTATCCGGCTTATCTATTTTCATTACTAGTCACCGCGCCATTTTTCTTCTATGTATGCATCAAGATGAAGCCCGCGCCCATTCCATTTTTCATTTGGCCGCAGAACCATCTGATCACCTCTTCTCTATTGGTGCCTTCGCTGATTCAATCCTGGGTACCGGGAGCGGCGCTGGCCTGGAACGCCCCGGCGTGGAGCTTGTCGGATGAAGCTTTCTTTTACTTATTGTTTCCCGCTCTGCTCGTCTGGCTTGCCAGGAGAAAGAAAGAGAGCAAGACACGGTCCCGACTGGCTGTGCTTTGCTGGGTTGCGAGCCTGACCATCACTCTTCTGTACGTGTGGCTGAAACCGGATGGAATCGCTTTCGTGGACGACAATTCGTCCAACCTGAACTGGCTGAATGTGCTGAAGTTCAACCCGCTGGTGCGATTTCCAGAGTTTCTTTTAGGTGCCTGTTGCGGGTTTCTGTTTCTGCGCGGCTCCGTGGACCGCAAATGGGCAACGCCGCTAATCCATGCCGGCCTCGCATACTTCGCGCTTGTGGTCGTGTTTGCGACGCGTATTCCATATCCCGTCCTGCACGACGCCATACTGACGCCCGCCTTCATCGCGATTATCTATGGGTTGGCCTTGCGTCCTGCGTGGACGAAAGTCCTGGAGATCAAACCGCTCGTCCTGCTCGGCGAGGCAAGCTATTCCTTCTACCTGCTGCATAGCAATTTCTTAGGATGGTTCTTCCAACCTAGTGGTGAGGTTGTGCACCCGTCAGCTGGGAAAATGATTCTTGGCGTGATCATTCCGATCGCAGTTTCGATCCTCGTATTCAAGCTGATCGAGGGGCCCGCGAGAAGAAAACTGCGCGGAAAAAAGAAGCGGGAGCTTGAACTCACCCCCGCTGTGGCTACCGCCTAAAGGTTGGCTTCGGGCTGAAACCGCAATCTTACTTTCCGCCGAATCCCGTCGCTTGCATGGCGTTTTTCGACATGTCGCTGGTGGACGAAATACCTTGCATGCGCAGCTTGAAGTCGTCTGCGTTCGAAGCATTCTCCAGCGCCGTTTCGTAATTGACCAGCCCCGCCTGGAACAGATCCCATAGTGACTGATCAAACGTCTGCATGCCGTACTGCGAAGTGCCGGCCGAAATCGCGTCACGAACTGCGCGCGTTTTTTCGGGAACCAGGATACATTCGCGGATGTACGCGGTGTTGATCATGACTTCAACCGCCGGAACCCGTCCTTCGCCATCGCTCCTTCTCACCAGTCTCTGACTGACCACCGCACGCAGCACCGCTGCTAGTTGCAGCCGGATCTGTTTCTGCTCCGGAGGAGGAAATACCGCAATAATTCGGTTAATGGTTTCTACCGCGTCCAGCGTATGCAGGGTTGAGAACACCATGTGCCCGGTTTCCGCCGCATGCAGCGCCGTGCCAATGGTTTCCATGTCTCGCATTTCGCCGACCAGGATCACGTCCGGGTCCTGACGTAGCGAAGCTCGCAGCGCCGCCGAAAAAGTCGGTGTGTCGACTTCCACCTCGCGCTGGTTTACGTAACCTTTTTTGTCGCGATGCAGAAATTCGATTGGGTCTTCGATGGTAATAATATGTTCCGCGCGCGTCGAGTTCACGCGGTCAATCATGGCCGCTAGCGTCGTCGATTTACCAGAACCGGTCACACCCGTCACCAGCACCAGCCCGCGCGGCATTTCGCAAATCTGTTCAATTACTTTCGGGAGATAAAGTTCATCCAGCGCCCGAATCTTTGTGGGAATCACGCGCAGCACCAGTCCTACGTTGCCGCGTTGCTGGAATACGTTCACACGGAAGCGTCCCAGGCCGGCTACGCCATACGCCATGTCGATTTCGGTGGTCTCTTTGAATTTCTGTTTTTGCCGCGCCGACATCATGCTGAAAGCCATGGTCAGCATATCTTCCGCGGTCACGCGCGGCTGGTCAGCCAGCGGTGCCAGTTCGCCATCGATGCGCAGATGAGGATAGTTCCCGACCTTGAGGTGCAAGTCGGAAGCTTTTCGCTCCATCGCAATTCGCAGCAGATCATCAATTTGCATGTAGGAAGGTCCCGTGGTGGGGAGAGCCGCCCTCGGCTGTCCAGTCTCTATCATGCCGCGAATTCGTACCCCGCCCAAGATGACCTAAGTAACGACGGCGTGGGCCATCCGGCCATGCTCGTGTGGGTCGGACACTCCTGTCCGACGCCTTTGATTTTCTGTGTGGCGTGTGGCCCCACTTCTCCCTTACCAAACAGAGGGGTGCCCCATTTCTCGCGTTCTTTGCGAGAAGTGAGAATCCCTAAACTCCGCCTAAAAAACAAAGGCCGCCTCGTGGCGGCCCATTTCCTGAAAGCTGAAAACTGATAGCTGATCTAATCCCCAGCCACCGGCTCCGCCACTTCCGGGCTTCCTCTGTGAACCGGAGCCTGCCCTGAGCCAGGTCGAAGGATGCCCTCTGTGGTTAAAGATTTGTTGCCGTTGTTCTTCCCCAGCGCGCCCAGTGGAATGAACCCATTCTCGGCCACTACTGGCTTCTCTTTCAGCACGACTTCCCGATACAGCGACGCCATGCGCGCGTTGTACGCGGGATCAGCCTTTTGCTTGGCATCGCGCGCCCGCTTCTTCTCTTCACCGGCGTTCTTGGCAATGCCCAGCTTGTCCAGATCGTGCTGCTCTTCCTGGGTGACGATCCCGTCCCGCAGATAAAGCGAGTGCTCCTTCGTCTCCATGCCGACGTTCTTGCCGCCGGCGAAGATCTCATGCCGCCCATGCTCTTCGTACCACTTGGTGAGCGTGGCCGTCATGTGCATCTTCTCGATAATGTTCCGCCAGCCCACGCCCGTGTTGTAGGCGCAGAACGAAATCTCGCCTTCCTGCGTCGCATACGGAATGATGCACTGCTCGGTGCGCCGGAAGTCGTAATTGAACAAGTCCTGGAACCACATTCCCGCGATAAACAGGAAGTTCCAGCGGTCCTGCCGCCGCTTCATCACGTCGTCAATCGTCCGATCCGGCCCAACTTTCCCGTAATTTTTTCCCGTCGCGTTGAAGTTCTTGTCAAACTTCTTCAGCAGATCCATCAACTTGAAATGCTTCGGCGACTGGAACGGATCGTAATTCTTCATCAGGCACAGCGCCATTCCCACAATCGTCAGAAACTTTCCACGCGACGCATCGTTGACCTTAGCGATATCTTTTGCCAGTTGATCTCCGTGCAAGAACGCCGTCACCGGCACCGCTTCCTTAGTTTCTTTATCGATCATCACCGCCATCCCCGTCCCGCAATTCGGATGACAACCGCAACTTAGTTGGCCCCAGTCGTTGTTTTTGTCTTCGACGTGCATCAGGTCGGCCCAGTCGGAGAACGTGCTCATGAAGCTGATGGGGAACCAGTCGCGTGACGGTTCGCCTAGGCCGGTTTGATTTTTCACGTCGTGGGCCAAGTGCGAGAGCGTGTAGCGCTGGGCGGTGCGGCGCTCGTCGGTGATGGCTTCGTCGCGTCCGGTGAAGCTGACAGGCTGGAAGGAGAGGAAGCCGATCTTCTTCGGATTATCCAGCGCGAACTGGATGATGCGTCCGACTTGTTCGTTGTTGATGCCGTTGACAATCGTCACTACCGGCACGATTTCCACGCCGGCGCGATGCAGGTTGTCGATGGCTTTCAACTTCACATCGAAAAGGTTGCCGACTTTGCGATGAGCATTAGCTGCGTTGCCGATGCCATCAAATTGCAAATATGCATAGCGCATCCCGGCTTCCGCAGCTTGCTCAGCAAACTCAAAGCTCTTCGCAAACTCAATTCCGTTGGTCGCGGCCTGTACGGAGTTGTATCCAACTTTGCGGGCATAACGAACCGCATCTAAAAAGTACGGAGACAACGTCGGCTCGCCACCGGAGAACTGCACACTCATCTGACGACGCGGCTTAATAGTGATAGCGTTGTCGAGCATCTGCTGAATCTCCGCCCACGTCAGCTCATGCACAAAGCCGACCTGATTGGCGTCCATAAAGCAGGGATCGCACATCATGTTGCAGCGGTTGGTCAGGTCAATGGTCAGCACCGAGCCGCGGCCGTATTTCACCGTCGAAGATCCGTGATGATGCAACTTCTCATCGTTATGCGCGCGAATGTCGCGGCCCGGGAACACGTCTTCCAAATGCTTTGAGAACGCAGTATCAATCGACATCAAATCTTCAAAGCGCCCATGCTTGGGGCACTCTTTCACCATCAAAACCTTTCCGTCGCGCTCAACGATGGTGGCTTTGATCTCGCCAATTTTTTCGTTCATCAGCACTTCATAAGGAAGATGGCCATCGAGAATCTGCTGCCGAATTTCCGGCACGCACTTTGGGCACAGCGAGTCAGTCGCGCGCGGCCAGCCCAGCGGCGGCTTGGTCTTCTCATAGGACTTAAGCAGCGGCTTGTCCGACCACTTGGGCGTCGGCGAAGGATTCGGCTTGACCCGATTCAGCCGGTCGAATACCAACCACGCGCCTTTGGCTCCGATGGTGACTGCCTTCTCGACGTACTTAACTGGCTTGTGCATGTCCTGGGACCTTTCCACTGCTGGGAGTAAACTCCGTCTTCGGTCGTCTGTCGTCGGTCTTCGGCCAAACCCTCGTCGGGCATCCAACGGGTGTTCCGTCAGAGATTTTGCCGACGACCGACGACCAAGAGCCGACGACCGTTTTCTTGAGATTCAGCTTCTCCATCCTATTGGGACGGTAGGTAGAAGACACGGTTAAGACAATAAAAGGGTGAAAATCGAGGTTGAGCGGGAGAAACTGGCAGTGGGCGGAGCTAAGTGATTGAAGGGATTAGGGGTTGTTCCCCGTTCTCGAAAGAGCTTTTGCAGCATTCACTAGGCCAGCATCCAACAAGCATTCAATATTAAGACGATGTCATTCCGAACGGCTTTTAGCCGGGAGGAACCTGCTTTTCGCCAGCAGTGCCGCGAAATTGGAGGGCCACCGGTTTGCCCCAGTCCGCCGCCAGATCCTCCCACGTAGGATTATTCTCGCGAATCAAAGCGACCTTCTTTTCGCGCCGCCAATCTTTAATCTCAGTCTCCCGTGCAATCGCGCTCCCGACGTGTTCGAAGCTCTGAAACCACACCAGCCGGTTAACGCGATACTTGCGAGTAAAGGCTCCGCCCCCTCCGGCTTTGTGCCGCAGCACTCGCAACATCAGTGCCCCAGTCACCCCGACGTAAAGCACCCGGCTCTTGCCGGCCAGCATGTAAACGTAATACCGCCGTTCCCGCTCCATCCCACGTTTTGTAAGCTCTTGCCCGCGAGCTTAGCAGTGACATGCGTCACAGGATTTCGGCTCTTTGCCTGTGCAAAGTTCATCGGCGGCGCAAGCGAAAAGCAGGTTCCTCGCTACTACGCGGATCGCGTTCGCGATTCCGCTTCGCTCGGAATGACATCAGTCTTTCTTGGGGCGGACAATTTAATTAAGTGTCAAACTTAAATAAAGCGATGTCATTCCGAAGCGGCAAAGCCGCAGAAGAACCTGCTGTTCGCCGGCAGCGCCAGTGAAGTATTCTCGGCGTCCTCGCCCTGCGCGCCGGCCTGATCGGCGAGCGCATGTTCGTGGCCCTGGTGGTGATGGCCCTGTTTACCTCGCTGATTTCAGGGCCGGCGATTCAGGCGGTGATGAGAAATAGGGCGGGAGCCGCTGTCGAAGTTCTGACCATTTGAAAGTCGCACAGGGTGGGTAGCCAGCCCGCCAGTTATTTCGGGCACGATTAGACGACCAACCCGCGTTATACTTCCTCGTTAAATTGGCCCACCCAACGAGCAGCTGACGTGACAGACGACCTTAAGCGCTTCATCGAAGGACTTGAAAATGAAGACGCTCTGCGTCGCGCGATAGAAGCATTGCTAATGAGAATGCCAGACTGCGGGAATGTCCGCGCAACCCATGGAGCCAGTGAACAAGGAAAAGATATCGTTTTCTATTCCCAAGGTGCGATGGGTGAAACTCTACTAAATGCCTGTGTGATAAAGAACGAGAAGATTTCGGGCTCTGCCGACTCTAGCACCGGCGCGCGGACCGTGTTTCACCAAGTTGAGCAGTCGCTCGACACCGTCCTCGTGAACGACCAGGGGCAACCCGAAAACGTCGCACGCGCGTATGTCATAACCCCCCACGAATGCTCGCCACAGGCAATGGAGTCCATAAAAGGGAAGTTACAACACTGATCCGGCCAAGTCAGCTTCATTTGCGGCAATGCGCTTCTCTCCAAGTTCAAGAGGCATTGGCCCGAGTTCCTGTTGGCCAACGTCAAGTTTCTGGGAGCGCACGTCAAGTCCCTAAGAGATGAGCTGGATAAGGACCCCTCCGTTGCGAAAATTCTATTTAGAGAGGGATTTTCTACCGCCTGTGGCAGAAGTTTAGGCGCCCTATTTGTTCAACTGAGGTTAGCACTCGTTTTGCGGTCGTACGAGCTGAAGTTTGACCCACCCGAACCAAGAGAGTTTGAGCACCAGATGCGAGAACAGGAAGCAGGTCGACTCGCAAACGACTTGAGGGACCTTGCGTACCTTATTCAGTCCTTTAAGGTCAAGGATGGGGATTCCGCAGATGTTGTCGCATACGACGTTCTTAAATTCGCCAACGATATACACGGTGCGTGGATTTCCGGCTTCAATGACACCGTGCTTCACGGAATCAGCCGTCGCCGGAGCGAGAAAAGAGCCGGGCTGAGACGTCGGTCAACCTGGGAGCGGCATCCGACCTGCGAGAACTATCAGAGAAGCTACTTGACCGGTGTACGCCGTTCGTCAAGAAACTTCGAGAACATATCGCTACATCTAATGAACTCAACAGAACAAAGTTCTCCAACCCGCTTCATCTTATCCAATCGAAGAAGTTGTCGGATTTCTACTTAGTATCGGATATCTCACGACGAATACCCTTTGTTGTTGTTCCAGCCCGGTCATCCAGCAAGACTCAATTCGACAAGGTCCTCCTCGATCAAACCGCGACCCCGCTCCTAATCACCGGTCCCGCAGGGTACGGGAAGACACCGTTCTGTAAGTGGAACGCTCTGCGTGACCTGGAGGCTCTAGAAAAGCAAAGTTCGAAGGTCTTGCCCGTTTATATACAACTTCACAAGCTTTCGAACGTCCCGCTTATCTCCTTCAAAAGGCGTTCCTTGCTTCGGAAGAACTAGCAACGATTTGGCAAGAACTCAATCAGTCCGAATCCGGCAGTCGCTGGACGTTAAGGGTCTATCTCGACCGCCTGGATGAGGTGCCCTCACAAGCGCGCCAAATTGAAATTGCGAATATCGCCGCGTCTGGCGTGTCCAGTAAGACACAGATCGTGATGACAGCGAGGGATCATGTCAGTGGGCCCTGGCTCTCATGGCTTCGTCGATTAGAAATACAGCCGTTCGGCGAAGATCAAGTGCGACAGCTAGCCGACAAATGGCTGGATGGAGACGCATCAAAAGTCTCGACCTTCTACGAGAAATTGAGGCTAGTGCCATCGCTTGCGTCGCTTATGAAAGTGCCCCTTCTCGGAACATTGATTCTTGCTGTGTACAAGCACGGCCATGAAGGGCTACCCGAGAACAGGACTCGACTCTACGAAATGTTTGTGAGACTACTCGCCGGGGGGTGGGACGCTGCCAAAGACGTCAACCGTGGATCGAAATTCGGCTCACAAACAAAACTGGCGGTCCTGAGCCATCTCGCGGGATCGCTGCACACCGCGAAGAAACGTGACGGTTCTGCCAGCGAAGTAAAGTTAGCCTTGCAGCAGCGAGTGCCCGGTCTCCAGAATGAATTGGGCCAAGTTCTTAGTGAGCTAATTGTAGACGGACTTCTCGTTCCGAGCGGCTCGACCCTATCTTTTCCGCATCTCTCCTTTCAAGAATTCCTGGCCGCCAAAGACCTAGTGGAACTGAAATCAGACAGGGCGAACAATCGGCTCGATTCATTCCTAAAAGGGGACGACTGGTGGCGCGAAGTTCTTGCTTTCTACGTCAGCTTTCACGACAAGCCCGGTCAGATCGAACAATGGATAGCCTCTGGAGTGGCCCGGGCGCTGCCAAAAACATTAGATGAGATCGTCCGAAGCAGAGTAGTCGACTTGTGCAGGGTCCTTCTCACGAGCTTCCCAAGTTTTCGGTTCTCACCTGACATGCGCCAGCTGCTGGGATGGTATTCGGAGTCCGCATTCAGGCAGGCCAGACGAAAGCACCGCAAAAGATCGGTTCGCCACCTCGGGGATAGTCCGGTGAGGTCGGCGGGCTGCCCGACCATTTGCGGTTTTCAAAGAGCGGGAACCACGAACCCGTGCAGCGACTCGGATTTTTCTGACGTTCGGTCTAGCGAAGACCGCCGCGTGCTTCCGCGATGCGACGCAGGGCGATCAGGAGCACGCTGGGCTCGTTGGCATCCTCCAATGCGGCGCGGCTGAAGCCGCCATTAAGACGGTAGGGTTGGTAATTGGCACGGCTGGAAGCCGTGCCCTTTCAAATCCCCACTTCTCGCAGAAGACGCGAGAAATGGGGCACCCCGGCCGTGCCTTTTCACGAAGCGGTGCGGAGTTTGCTCCGCTGGGCAGGTGAGGGCATCTGTCCCCAAACGAGCGAAAGTCAAAGGCGAAAAGCAGGTTCCTCGACTTCGCAGAATGATTCGCAAAGCGAATCATTCTGCTGCGCTCGGAATGACAGAGTTGTTTAAGAGAGATTTTGGCACGGCTGGAAGCCGTGCCCTCTCAAATCCCCACTTATCACAAAAGAGGCGAGAAATGGGGCACCCCCGGACGGTCGAGGGCGTCCGCCCCTACACGATCAAAGTCAGGTCTGTGGTTCCCACCCTTCGAAAAGCGCGAAGGATGGGGCACCCACTGTGGTTGTAGATCCCAAGTCAAAGTCAAAGGCGTCGGACAGCCTGCCCTGAGCTTGCCGAAAGGAGTGTCCGACCCACACGGGCAGAGTCAAAGGCCCCAAATCCCACTTCTCGCAAAGGAGGCGAGAAATGGGGCACCCGGCTCCGCTGGCAGGTGAGGGCACCTGCCCCTGCACGATCAAAGTCTGGGCGGGTTTCAGCGACGGTGCAGATAGAAGTACATGAGGGCGGCGAGGATCAGCAGAGCCAGCAGAAATCGGAAGATGCCACCGCTTTTGTTCTTTTCGTAAGTGATCGGCGATTGGTCAATGGTGCCGGCGCCGGGAGGCAGGACCTCGGTGGCGGGGCCTCGGTTCGAGTCGAGGGACAGCGGTTTTTCGGCGGAGAAATCAGGCTGGTCGCCGACTTTGGTAGTGAATCCTACGCGCCGGTTGACGGTAACGTCGAGTCCGCCGGAGTTGAGCTTGTCGGCGATCTGCTGATGCATCTCGGGTGGCAGCCTTTCCATGAGCGCGGAGAAGAGCTTTGACTCGATGAGGCTCTCGACGTGCTCGCGCGTGGAACCTTCGATGGGTTGGTGCGCTGGGTCATTCGAGTTTGGATCACCGTGGTGAACGATGTATCCGCCGCCGGGCTTGGGGTCAATGTGATACGAGAGCTTGACTTCCTTGTTTTCGAATAAGGGCTTGAGGGAGGGGAACTGGGCAACGAGGCCAGCGCTAATGCTCTCCTGAATTTTTTGTTCGACTTCGGTGCGGGTAGCGCCCTCGATCGGGGGAAGGCTGGAGTCTTTGCAGGTGGCAATGAATCCGCCGCCGGGCTTGGCCTCAATGCGGTAAAGAAATTTATTGATGACGGTTTTGAATTCCATGAGTTTGAATTCCATGAGAATGACGAGAATTGTAGCGCGCTTTTGACCGGGTGGGCTGGCCCACTTTTCCCATCACCCAAACTGAGGGTGCCTGAGATCTTCTACTCTGCTGAAGTTCTACTCCACAGCGCTCTGCGGAATCGGTAAGTCCGTTGGTTTGTCTCCAGCGCTCGCCTGAATCAGCTTCTGCACTGGCGAAGCCACCATGAGCAGCAACTCTGCCTTGGGCTGACTCGCCTGTTGCACAAGCGCGAGCTGTTGAGTTTTCCAGCCGTCGGGCGCCTTTTCCCCACGATCCAGATAATCCAGTGCCTGCAAGCCGGTTGTGCCTAAAGCGGAGAGGTTCTGCGAGATGGGGAGAACTTCCTGCACGAACGAAGATTTGTCTGCCAAGGGTCGCAGCTTGGTTTCGTTGTCTCGCCACTTTGTGAGCATGGCGCGAATCTGCGGTTCCACGCCTGGCTTGATCTGTCCGGAAACAAACGAATCAACGAGCACGGAGAATCGGCGGGCAGCCGCGCTTTCTGGCTGGGCCACATCAATCATGCGATTCAACGGAACCAGAGCACTGGGCTCGGATTTGGCCAGATTGGATCGCGCGTAACCTTTCACTGGCTCGACCACGTCGGCCAATGTTCGCAGAGCGAAAATATTCTTCGATCCCGCCATCCGCCGCAGCATATAGTCATAGTTCAGATTATGCGTTAGCCCGTAAGCGTCGAGCCAATCGCTGATTTCATCCAACCGCTGATACATGGAATTAACATCGGTGACGGTTTGCGCCGACCACAGCCGTTCAGCGACGGCAGCGGCGCGCGGCCAGATTCGCGAGTCAAGGTTTTCAGGAGAAACGTGTTCTGTCCACATGCACGCTTCGCCGCCGAGAACCTTTTCTTTCTCTGCGTCCGAGAGACCGGCAACGCCGTCGGCAAACGGATCCACGGCATAATGCGCAGAGGCCGGGCCCATTAGATCCAGGTAGTAGCCGGAAGACAGTAGCCCACGATAACCCTGCTGGGCGGCCTCAGCCAGCGACTTCGGCCCTCGCCACGACTGAATAACGATGCTCTTCGGCAGATCAGGGCGAAGAATCTCGTCCCATCCTTCCATCGTCTTGCCCTGTTTGGCCACGATCTTCTGCACCCTGGTATTGAAATAGGCCTGCAGGTCCGCGTTGTTCTTGAATCCATGAGCGTGCATGAACTGCTGGATCTTGGGATTCGCGTCCCACTGTTTGCCATTCACTTCATCGCCGCCGATATGAAAGAACTGGTCGGGAAACAGCGTGGCCATTTCTCCGATGAATGCATCCAGAAATTTGTAAGTGCTCTCTCGCGTCGGATCCATCGCGGGATCGAACACTCCCCATTTGCGCTCGATCGAATAAGGGCCCGGTGCGCTGGCTAAATCTGGATATCCCACAAACCACGCCGTGCTATGCCCGGGCATGTCGAATTCCGGCACAACACGTATTCCGCGGTCGCGCGCATACGCGACGATCTCGCGTATTTCATCCTGCCTGTAATACAAGCCATCCGATCCCATTTCCTGCAGTTTAGGAAATCGCTTGCTCTCCACACGAAAGCCTTGGTTCTCGGAAAGATGCCAGTGAAAAACGTTCATCTTCACGGCAGCCATTCCGTCGAGGTTTCGTTTGATCACATCCACGGGAATAAAGTGGCGGCCGGAGTCGATCATCAGCCCCCGCCACACAAAGCGCGGCTTGTCTTGAACTACAACAGTGGGTACGGCAAATCCTTGTGGAGTTATTTCGACCAGTTGAAGAAATGTCTGCAGGCCACGCATCACGCCGAGAGTCGTGGGTGCGCTCAGTTCTGCTCCCGATGGCGTCACTTCCAAAGTGTAGGATTCATCTTCGCCCAGTTCTTGAACTTGCTTGCTTGCATGATCAACGCTGATGTGGAGCTTCCCGTTTTCGGAATGGTCCACTACGCTGAAATTCAGCTGCAGCATTCCGGTATGCCGCCGCAAGTCATTCAGAAAAATCGCGACTGTCTTGCGCAGGCGTGCGTCCGCGTTGCTGGGGAGAGCCACCGAAAACGAAGTTTCGATGACCAATTCTCCGTTGCCTGCGGCATTCTTCACATTCGCCGGCAAGGGGATTAGATGAAGTGGTCGCGGCTCCTCCGCCGCCGTCACCGACGCCATTACCACAGCAACGATTAGCATGATCCAGAGCATCCGCATTAACTCGTCTCCTCAGTTGAGTAACAAGCGTCCGAGGCAGAATAGTAGGAAGTGACGTCCAGGCGCAAATCTTAACTCTGGCGGAAACTGCCAAATGAAAATATACGCACAGCGAATCGAGAGGCGCGGGAAGGTGAAGACTTCAAGCACGCGTCTAACAGGCGGCAGCGGCTTGTGAACAATGGATCAGCACCGAATCCAGCAGAAAGGTTTCGGCGGTTACTCGCTCCATTCCGAGTTCACCCGCTCGGCGGGTTCCGGCGGCCCCAGCCCATACGACGCGAAACTGCGCCCTCTCGTCGCCGATACGGATGTCCAGCAGTTCCCCGGCACGAATTCGCCGCCGAATGCCCTGCAACACCAAGCCGCCGGTGCTCATGTTGATAACTACAGCCGGGTCGGTGAAGGGTTGGCCGTACGCGTCAAGCCCCCAGACCTGTACCGGCAACTGCACTTCCACGCGTGGGCTCTGGCGACGATCCATGGTTCCTCCCCGATGCTGCGAGCTTTCACAATTGTGCGCGAGGAGAGGGCCTCTGGAAACTTACCCGAGTTATCTCCTCGAGGGTACTGGAGTGCTGAGGCAAAATGCCTGGTATTCAGCGACTTAGGACCACGAGAATTGCGATCAATCTAAATCGGGCATGGAGCATGCACCCGGACCGCGGGGATCTCCACAGCTGCCACATGCTCCCGAGGACAGGTTGGAAGAGGACGCGCTTCGGGCAGAAACCGCAAAGACGGAAAGCTGCTGAACCAGACTCTTGCTACTGCACTCAGGACAGGAGGCCTTCTTATTTCCGAAAACCAGAGCTTCGAATTGATGGTCGCACTCTTTGCAAATGTATTCGAAAATCGGCATTTTCGGCTCCTGAAGTTACAGAAGAGAAACCGGGCTGAATGTACAGGCAGGTCTTAATGCCTCTACAGTCTCGACCTGATTCACGGAGACTACCCGTGATGATAATCTTATTTTTACTAAAGTTGAGCTTCCCAACAGCTCATATAGAGAAGCGCCTTACTCCAGCAAGGCGCTTCTTTTTTGTCTCTTGATTAAAGTGCTACTTTTTTTCTACCAGTAGCTGAAATTCAGCTTGTCGAGCCAAATGGAGTAGTCAGTCATGGAGCTGTTGCCATCCTGCTGGTAGTTGATCGTTACCCCATGCCAACTGGAGGACGTGGGAGACTTGGAGATATTCAGAGTGGCCGTCTTCCCATTCAGCGTGATCGACTGGTACAGCAACTTGCCGCCCGAGGTGCGCTGCACCTGGATGATCAGGTGGTTCCAGGCGTTGTTCTTGGGCCAGCAGGAGACTCCGGTCGGCACCCACTTATGGTAGACGTTGCTATAAATGTCCCATTCGTGTCCCCCCGCAATTCGGCATTCATGACCCCAGATGAAAGACTGGCCTCCGGTAAATTGGTTGATGTCGAATTCCAGAGCCTGAGAGTACGAGATATTCTTCGCGTAGAAATAGACGTCGTAAACGAAGTTGTGGAGTTTAGGAACCAAGGTGTTGCTTAAATCGGGTAGCCCCTGCGACGAGAAATTTCCGACGAGGTGGTTGTTCCACAAAATGTCGGCATAGGGGTGTGTGCCTCCGATCGCATGATGGGTTGAACTGCCGCCGACAGATGGCGATGTTATGCCGGGAACGCGCGACCAGTTCACGTTCGAACCCGTGGGTGAACAGGACGTGCAGATTCCCCAGCTGGGAGAAAGCAGAGCATAGCCACTCCATCCCTTCTGTGACTGAAGATTCCAGAATTTCTTGTAATAAGGACTGGTGCTTTGGGCGACTACTGTAGGTGCCAATGCGGCAATAAGCAAAAAGGGGAGGAAATACAGTTTCATCTTTTAACATCTCCAGGATTTATCGTAGGGAACTCCGAACGAGAGTAGGCAGGCATCTACTTGCAATCAACAAAAATCGTTAGTAGATGTGTACTTCCGTGTAAGACTTTTGTAAAGGATTCTAAGACGAAGACCTTAGAACCGGAGCAGAAATATTTCTCAATGCGGTGTCCTAACCCGTGTTGTGCAGTCCGGCTGCGATGCCGTTGATCGTGGCCCCAAGCGCATAGTTCAGATCCTCAGTGTTGTCCCCAAGTTGTTTTCTGCGCAACAAGTCCACCTGGATCAGGCTCATCGGATCAACATAGGGATTCCGCAGTCGTATCGAACGCGATAAAACCGCGTTGTTTTCCAGGAGCTTCTCCTGCTGCTTAATGACGAGCAACATGCGCCGCGTGCGCTCGAATTCCTCAGCGACCATTCCCCACACACGCTCGCGCAACGCTTCATCTCGCACCAGCGACGCATAAAACTGGGCGATAGCCAGGTCCGCCTTCGCCATTGCCAACTCAACATTCCGGATGAGGTCGGAGAACAACGGGAATTGCGCCAGCATGTCTCGCAAATGTTGTTCTTGTTCCTTCCCCTGCGAGGCGAATCGCTCCAGTGCGTAACCGACGCCGAACCAGGCGGGAAGCGCGTGGCGGCTCTGCATCCAGCCAAATACCCAGGGAATGGCGCGCAGTTCTTCCAACCGCCGGCTCTCGGAACGGCGGGTCGGACGCGAGCCAATCTGCGCATGCTCCAGTTCATTCACTGGAGTAGCTTGCTCGAAGTACGCGAGAACATCTGCGTTTTCCGCGATGTTTCGCCGGTAGAAAGCAAACGCCTGCGCCGACATCTGTTCCATGATGGTTGCCCAGGGTTTGTCTGCATCGGCGGACAGGCCACCAGGACGAGTCAGCGCCTCGAGACATGCGGCAATCATGATCTCCAGATTCCATTCCGCGAGTACGGGATCGGAATACTTCCAATTGAGCACTTCTCCCTGCTCGGTGATGCGAATTTCGCCGGAAAAATCGCCAGCCGGCTGTGCCAGAATCGCTGCGTGGGTGGGGCCGCCTCCTCGCCCCACGGTCCCCCCACGTCCGTGAAAAAGCCGCAACTTGACGTTGTGCTTGCGAGCCGTCTGGTGCAAGGCCCGATGTGCTTTGTAAAGCTCCCACGTGCTGGTGAGCATTCCACCATCTTTGTTGGAATCGGAATATCCCAGCATCACTTCCTGCCAGCCTGACCAGGAATCAAGCAGGCGACGATAATCCTGATTGCTCCACACTCTTTCCATGATTGCGGCAGAAGCCCGCAACGCCTGGATGGACTCGAAGAGCGGCACTGGCATCAACCCTGGATCATCGCCGGACGCGCCCGCGCGGACCCCGGCAAGCTCCGCAAGTTGGATGACTGCGAAGATATCTTCTTCGGACGACGCGCCACTGATGATGTAGTTCCGGATCGCTGCTGCCGGAAAAGTTTTCTTGCAGTCCGCGATGCTCAGGAAGGTCTGAAGCGCGTCATTGGCTGGCGATGGCGTTGCCGGATTCGAAACCAAGCTTGTTTCTGAGGCTTTGAGCCCAGAGTCTGAAGCCTGAATGTCGCGCAACGCTTGCAGATGAACCGCGGCGTGCTGGCGCACATCAAGCGTCGCCAGGTGAAAACCGAAAGTGCAAACTTTTCGCAACAGAGGGTCGAGCAAAGTTCGAGCCAAGTCCTCGCCCAGATTTTGATCGAGACTCCGGCGCACCAGCTTGAGGTCAGCTTCAAATTCGTCTGCTGAACTGTACGCGTTTGTCGCGCCTGCCCTACCGGACGTATGGCGGAGACGCACGCTGACAAAGCTCAGAAAGCGGCGATAAAGTTCAGTGCTTGAGATTCGCGCCAGCCGCGCAGGCTCCTCCCCCAGGCGCTCGGCGTATTCATAGAGCCTGTCCTGAAACTCTTTTGACACCCCAACCTGCCGGCAGGATGAACTCAGCTGTTCAATGACGCGCTCGATTTCAGAGACGTAGTGAGCAAGGATTGTGTTTCGCGCTCTTTCCAGCGCTTCACGTGTGCTCTCGACCGTGACAAATGGGTTGCCATCGCGGTCGCCGCCGATCCAGGATCCAAAAGAAAGAACTTGCGGCACCTGGTCTGCGCACAATTCCCTTCCGTAAACTTCAAGGAACGATTCGCGGATCTCCGCATAAAGGCGGGGCAGGCTTTCGAAGACGGACATGGGATAGTGGTCGAGTCCCATGCGGATTTCGTCGGTCACCTGCGGCTTTTGCACCCGGACTTCGTCTGTCTGCCAAAGCGCAGTGATCTCAGCCGCAATTGCGTTCTCCAGAGCTAATGCCTCGACACCGGGCAGCGGCAAACGGTCAAGCAGTTCGAGTTGCCTTGCAATGCGCCTTCGTTTTAGCAACACCGTGCGCCGCGCGACTTCGGTCGGATGCGCCGTAAACACGGGCACAACTTTTACCTTGCTCAGTGCGGCCAGAGCCTGATCAGCGCCCATGCCCGAATCCCGGATTCTGAGCAGTGTCCCGCGGAAGGAGCCAGCAAGAGGCGGTTGTTCCGGATAGAATTTCCCAGCTCTCCGCCGGCGCTTACGATGGTTGGTCTCCGCCAGATTGGTGAGTTCGAAATAGATCGCGAACGCCTTCGTCACTCGGTATGCCTCGTGAACGCTCAGCCGTTCGACAATGCTGCGGGCTTCGTGCATTTCCTCACTACTGGATTGCGAGCGCGCCGCATGTGCGCGAGATTGGATGAGCAGCCGCCGAAGTTGCTCCACAGTTTTGAAGAGCGGCTCGCCTGCCTGTCGCGTCAAAACCCTGCCCAGCAGGATGCCAAGTGAACGGACATCACGGCGCAGGGGGAGCTCTTTCGCGCGGTCTTCGGTGCCGGCGGTCAGTTCCGCTAGCCGCGCAGACTGGTTTTCGGCCCCCCACAAAGGTGCTTCAGGCATAAGTTTGTGCATCCATACTAAATTATGGCTGCCGAAATGCTCCGGCCCGCGGCCTAGTGAGTCGGCTCAAGCCCGCCTTCCCGCTTGCACGGGCAACCGCTAGACTGAATAATGAGTAGTTAACATGAGCCACGAAAAGGTACTGATCGTAGAAGACGAAGAAAACGAGCGCACCGGCCTGGCTGAGCTGGTCTCCTCCTGGGGGTATTCCGCGGAAACCGCGAAAGACGGCCAGGAGGGGCACGAGAAGATGGCCATCTGGTCACCCTCCATTGTCATTACTGACTTGAAAATGCCCCGCATGAGCGGCCTGGAGTTGCTGGAGAAGATTGCCGCCGACAGCCAGACCGTTGCTGTAATTGTGGTGACCGCTCAGGGGACTATCGACAGCGCTGTCCAGGCCATGCGCATGGGTGCTTACGATTACGTCACCAAGCCTATCGACACCAGCCGCCTGCGCACGATTCTGCAAAATGCCTCCGCGCTGCTGGGCGCGCGGGTTGAGTTGGAAGTCACACGCCGCAAGCTGCGGGACGTCGGATCGCTTGGGTCGCTGATCGGGCCATCCAAGAAGATGCAGGAGATTTTCCGGCTGACGGAGTTAGTGGCTCCGAGCACCGCTTCCGTGCTCATTACGGGCGCGAGCGGAACCGGAAAAGAGCTGGTGGCGCGCACCATCCACGAACTCAGTCCGCGCCGTCCCAAGCCTTTCGTTGCTATCAACTGCGCGGCCATTCCTGAGACCCTGATCGAGAGTGAAATTTTCGGTCATGAGAAGGGCGCATTTACTGGCGCACTCGAGCGTCGTACCGGATGTTTCGAACTTGCCGAAGGCGGCACCCTGTTGCTCGACGAGATTGGCGAAATGCCGATTGCCACTCAGGCCAAGCTATTGCGCGTTCTCGAAGACCACAAATTACGGCGCTTGGGAAGCAAAGTCGAAACCACGGTGGATGTTCGCGTCCTGGCTGCGACCAACAAAGTGCCTGAAGAAGCCGTTGCTCGTGGCGAGCTGAGAAATGACCTCTACTACCGTCTGAATGTTTTCAACATTCACATGCCAACACTGCGCGAGCATCGCGAGGACCTCCCCGACCTGGTGCAGGCCCTGCTCGCAGAAGTGAACACGAAACATAGCCGCCAGGTTGCGGCAGTGAGCGAAGCCGTGCTCAATGCCTTTCGAAACTACACTTGGCCGGGAAACGTGCGTGAGCTGCGGAACACGCTGGAACGCGCGGTGATTGTCTGCGAAGGCCCCGTGATCGAGACCAAGCACCTGCCGCCAGGATTCGGCCACGCGCCTGTGCGGCCTTCGGCGGATGATGCAGATTCCATTCGCGTCGGTGTCGGCACCACTGTGGGCGAGGCGGAGCGGCTGCTGATTATCAAGACTCTGGAGTCCACCAACAACAACAAGACCAGGGCAGCCGAGGTCCTTGGTATCAGCTTGAAGACGCTCCATAACAAACTGAAGGAATACGGCAGTTCCGGTTCAGACGGCGCCGGCCGTCAGGAAAAAGAAGAAAAAGAAGAAGCGGAGGAAGTGAAAGAACCATAGCAGTTTTCTCATGCGCCGCAGGACCCAAATCGTACTGGCTATCACCTTTATGGTGGCCGCGCTGGTCTCTGGGGCTTCCTATCTCTACATCTCTCAGATCCTGCAGCAGGGAATTACGACCTCGCACGATACCGCCGCCTATCTCACTTCTCAGCTGGCCTACCTGGCTACTAATGCAGCTCCCGATTTGAGCAGCACTCGGGTCGATACCGGCAATCCCGAATCCCTTCGCCGCGGTATCGCTTACTACCTGGGCACGGACCGCGACCTTAATACCATGCTGGACTCAGTAGTCGGAAGCTGGCCCACGATTTACGATGCCGCCATCCTCGACCCGGACGGCAAGGCCATCCTGGACACCGATCCAAATCTGGTAGGCCAGAAAATTGCCGAGCGACCGGATTTCTCGGTGCTCGAAAGCGCCGGCTTCCGCCGTAAGCTGCGCCTGGTTTACAACCCGCCGACGATATATGACGTGCGCATTCCCTTGCTTCTGAATGGAGTCGCTTTCGGCAGCATTCATGTGGGGGTTTCCACGGTCTTCCTGCGCAATGAGCTCACGCCACGGTTGCAGCGCGCGCTTGTGCTGTCCGGGATAGCCGTCTTGTGCTCGCTTCTTCTGGCCGCAGGTCTTTCCCGCGTGGCACTCGGCCCTCTGGAAAACATCAACCGAAGTCTCGATAGCATGGCCGAGAGCGACGCCGGTGATCTGAACGCTCAGGCCGGACACGATGAATACGGACTTGTCAGCCTGAAGATTGCCCACCTCGGCAGACAAATGCGCGATGCGCGTGAAATTTTTTCCGCTTTAAAGAGCAACGTGGACCAGATCATGACTAGCCTGCAGGACGGGCTGATGCTCTTCACAAGGGATTCCCGAGTCGTGCTGGTCAGTGCTGCCATCGAGGGTTTTCTCGGCAGGTCGCGCGGCGAACTTCTCGGGCGCACAGTGAAAGAGATTTTCTCGCCCGAATCGGCGCTTGGCGCGTCCATGCTGGACGCCTTCCGCCTCCACCATAATGTCGAGCAGCATGAGATGGAGACCCCCAACGGACGCCGGGTCCAGATTTCGCTCGACTTCATTCAAGAGAAGGGCACTCAAATCGGCGCGCTCCTGACCATGCGCGACGCTGAATCGGCCCGCCGCATTGAGGATGAGATCGAACTCTCGCGCAGAATTTCCGCCAGCGGCCGTGTCACTCGTGGCGTTGCCCATGAAGTGAAGAACCCGATCAACGCAATCGTTCTTCACTTGCAACTGCTGCGAAATAAGCTCCAACAAATCGATCCGGATACGAACCGCCACGTGGACATTATTGACAGCGAAATTCACCGGCTCGACCGGGTAGTGCAGATCCTGGTGGATTTCACCCGGCCCCGCGACCTTCACCTGGAGGAAACAGATTTGCGTCTGGTCCTGGATGAAGTCTCGTTGCTGGCTGCTCCTGATGCCGAGCAGCACGGAGTCAAGTTGGTGCGCGAAATGCCGGATGAGGCGATTCCGGTCAAAATCGACGTCGACTTCATCAAGCAGGCGATGCTGAACGTAGTGCTGAACGGTGTTCAGGCGATGCCCAATGGCGGGACTCTGGCCATCACAGCGCGTCGCGATGAAGAGATGATCGTCATTGAAGTCCGTGACCAGGGCGGTGGCATCCCCGGAAACATCCAGGACAAAATTTTCGAATTGTATTTCACAACCAAGAAGACCGGCAGCGGAATCGGGCTGGCCCAGACTTATCAGATCATGCAGTGGCATTATGGATCGGTGGATTTCGAATCGGCGGAAGGGAAGGGAACCACCTTCCGGCTGCGGTTGCCCCTAGCCGACACACGTTTACCATCGCTTGAGGAGGTCACGTCAGAACCTGAAGCCGTCTCTGGTAAGAGCTGAGCTGATATGAAACTGTTTGCAAGTTTCGGGGTCCTTGCCGTTTTGCTGTCGTCTCCGGGCATAATGCCTCGTTCACAACTTACCACTCCCCAAAATCAAAAGAACCAACAAGACCAGGATCAAAGCCAAAACCAGAATCAAAGCCAAGACCAGAATCAAGACCAGAATAAAGATCAGAATAAAGATCAGCCGCCGGCGAGCACTCCAACCTCACCGGCACGTGCGCCCCAAACGGAAACACCAGTTCCACAAGAGGGCCTCCCCGCTGGCAAGCCACTCGAGACCTCGCCGCCCACTCAAAATCCAGAAAAGCAAAAGCCGCTCAGAAAGAAAAAGAGAGTGCGCAAAAAAGCGACGGCCGGATCTCAATCCGGCAAGGTCGTCGTGCGGAACGGCGGCGCAAAAGGCGATTCACCTCAACTTTCACCCGGCATGAGCCAGGAGCAGGCGCTGCACCAGCGCGAAAACACGACTCAACTCCTGGCAACCACCGATACGAACTTAAAAAGGATTGCAGGCCGTCAGCTTACGCCTTCTCAACAGAGTACGCTTGACCAGATCCACAGCTACCTGCGCCAGGCGAAGGCTGCGTCAGACTCGGGGGACGTGGCTAGGGCACACACTCTTGCCTTCAAGGCCCACCTGTTGTCGGATGAGTTAGCGGGTAAGTGAACTCTATTTTCCCGCCGCGCGTGCCGTGTTCACTTTTGTAATTAGGTCCTTTGCAAGTTGCTGCACTGGACCCGGCGTGGCCGCGATTTCCGTCAGGACTGCCCTGGCCTCAGTGAGCTTACCCAGCTTGGCGTAGTCCCAGCCGAGGTAATAGGCGGCTATGGCGTACTGCTGTTCGTCCTGCCCTTTGAGCAACGCGATCGCCGATTTCAGTTCAGGAATAGACTGCACTGTCTTTTCCTGCTTTATGTAGGCCCGTCCTACAACCAGGTGGGCGGCCCCAGCGGAAACTTTCCGTGAGCGGTCCGCAGCCGGATCTTCCGCCTTTGCCGCCACGATTGCTCGTAGCGCATATGTCACCGCCCTTGTTGAACTACCCGCCTCGCCGCTGTCCAAGTATGAGTTCGCTAGCAAGAGCAGTGCCGGCAAGTTGTTCGGGTTTGCCGCCAGCGCTTTCTCGGCATAAGCAATCAGGCGGTGACTGTCTTTGAGTTCGTAGAGCGACTGCATTGCGTACGATGCCACCTGCTCCTGCACCTTCGAATCGGGGAATGTCGGAGTGAAACGCTCGATGTAATCCATACGAGTCTTGGCGTCGGTTTCGTTGGCGATGGCAATGAACGCGACATCTCCAAAAAAGTCGTAAGCGCTTTTGTTCGCTTCCTTCTCTGAGGCTACCTGTGAGGCAAAGTCCTGGTCGCTCACGTCGGCGGGCTTTGGTTGCTTCTCGATCGAATCATAGGCCTCGCCGCCTTGCACGGAGTACTTGAACATTCTGGTGTTGTCCTTCAGTTTTTGCGCAACATCGACTTGCGAAGAGAGAATATCAATGTTGTGCGGAGCTGCAGCCACGGCTTTGTCGCCATACGCTAGAGCCTTCTGCAGATCTCCCGTGCCCTGGTAATACTGCAACAACTGCCAGTTACCATAAGCAACCGCGACTGGGTTGGAGGCAAATTTCTCTAGAAACTCCTCGTACATCGGAACCTTTTTCTGAGCATCCTGCTCGCTGTTGATAGCGCTCAGCGCCTGGTCTTCGGGCGTGCCGGCGGGAATCACAATTTTGTCTACCTGGCTGTAGACGAGAGAGGACATCAGCAAAACCAACGCAAGAACCACAACACGCCGACGTTTCATAGCACACCTCCAAACCTGCGCGCCGAATCGTAGCTCTGAAAACCTTCCGGCGCAAGTTGGTTCTCCGAACCTGCTCTTCCAATGCCGTGGTTCGGGTAACCCAGACGCGCTCATCTGGGAATGGCGAATCAGAATCTGGCGAATCAGGCCTGCACTGCTGTAGTCTGGGCGGTGGACCAAGGGAAGATAGCAACGGAGGAGAGTGCTCAGGGGCAAGCACCGCGAAAGGATGACAGGCGCCCCTTCCGCCACTCTATCTTCTTCATTGTGATGGTTGCATTCCTACTGCGATTGGCAGTCATCACCATCGGACACACATACCGGATCACTCCACGCCGTGACCATTTTCAGTTTGGCTGGGAGATGGGGCGACTGGCTCGCTCCATCGCTCAGGGGCAGGGATTCAGCTCACCCGCCGACTTGAACTCCGGCCCCAGCGCTTGGACCGCGCCGGTCTATCCTTATGTTCTGGCGGGTGTGTTCAAAATTTTCGGGATTTACACTCCGGCTTCGGCCTGGGTGATTCTCGCCTTTAACAGCGTCTTTGCGGCGCTCACTTGTTGGACACTTTACCGGATCGCCGACCGAATCTACGGACCTGGAGTCGCTCGCGCGACTGCATGGACCTGGGCGGTATTCCCGTATCTTATTTATTGGCCGGTGAGAGTGGTTTGGGAGGCGAGTTTCACGACTTTCCTTTTAAGCCTGGCCCTCTGGCTCGCAGTCCGTATGGCTGATCTCGCGCGCCGGCGGGACTGGATTATTTTCGGCTTGCTCTGGGCACTGATTGCGCTGACCAACACGGCAGTGGTGATCTTGCTCCCCTTTTTTCTCGTATGGCTGATGTATCAGCTTCCGAAGTCTTCTGGCCGGCTTTCCGGTGCGGGGCTTTGTCTGCTGATCGTCCTTCTCTGCATAACTCCCTGGACGCTGCGAAACTATCACATGTTTGGCAAGCTCATTTTCATCCGCGACAATCTCCCGCTTGAGTTGCACGAGGCCAACAACAACGCATCATCCGGTCTTTGGACACGTAACGAGCATCCCGGCAACGACCCGGCTTCCATGCGCCGCTTTCAGGAGCTCGGCGAGATCCGTTTCATGGATGAGAAAAGTCAGCAGGTGCGTGAGTTTGTCCGCGAACACCCGGGGAAATTTTTACTGTTCACTATGGAACGTATTTGGTATTTCTGGGCAGCTCCGCCACAGACTACGATTGTCGCGGGATATGATCTGTGGGTCGCGCGCCATCTGGAATTTTTGCTGGCGGCCGTGTTCGCGTTTGCCGGACTATTCGTGACCTTGCGCCACAAGAATCGTTACCGCTGGCTGCTGGCGCCGTTTCTCCTGATTTATCCGCTGCCGTATTACCTGGTGAATCCCTTCCCACGTTACAAGGCCCCAATTGAGCCAGTAATGTTGATGCTGATCGTTTACCTGCTGTGGGAGGCGAGAAAGATCGAACTAAGTTGGCCGCGGAACGGAGTGCAACCTCCTAGGCCGTGAGGCTTGACGGTCAGCAAAAGGGTCAGATGCCTCCGTGCCTGTGGCACTGGTATATAGCTCAAGATGCCGGCGATCATTTAAATTAGATCATGCGTTCGATTTTGCAGAAGAAGGGGCTGCGTTTCGTTTTCGCGGCGAACGTAGTTTCCATGATCGGAAGCGGAATGAACGCCGCCGCGGTCGCCTGGTACATTCTGCAAGCGACCCATTCGGCAGTCGCCCTTGGGACCCTGGCGGTCGTGCAGACCATTCCAGCGATTCTGCTGCTCCCTTTTACAGGCGTAGTCATTGATCGCGAGGACCGCCGGCGCCTGGTCATGATGCTCGACGCGGCTCGCGCGGTCGTCATCCTTGCAGTTTCCATTCTCGCCTTTGCCGGAAGAGCAAAAGTCTGGGAGTTGTACGCCATGAACACTCTGGTCGCTGCCGGCTTCTGGATGTTCTGGCCCACAATTACTGCGCTCATCCAGGAACTGACTCCGGGAGACGAGTTCGTCCACGCCAATACTTTTTTGCTGGCTGGAGTACAAGGAGGATGGCTCATCGCTGGCGCGATCGTTGGATTTGCATACAACAAGATCGGCCTCGGCGGAGTGCTGTTGATTGACGTCAGCACTTACGTAGTCTCGTTTCTCTGCTACTTCGCAGTGCGCAAAGGCCGCCACGTTGTCCCGCGCCCAGCCGAGTTGCACGCAGACATCCTCGCCGCTGAAACTGCGGTCCAGAAGTTCTTTCGCGAAATGCGCGAAGGTGTCCAGTTCCTGAGCGAACATCGCGAAATCGCGGTGCTAGGCCTCAGTTGGGCCCTGTTCCTTTCCGCGATGATGACGGGAATTGTGGTTACTGCGCCGCTCGCTGATCAGATACTCCACAAAGGCGCCGTCGGCTATGGATGGCTGAACGGCGGCTGGGGCGTCGGCGCGTTCGTCAGCGCTTTCTATGCTCCAATGTTCATCAAGAAATTCGGAGCGCGCCGTTCGATAGCGATCTCGCTTGGAACGCTGGCAGTGCTGATGGCGGCAGCCCCGCTCGCGCCGGTTCTTATGCTCGCCGTTCTGATCTACGCGCTCATGGGCTCGGGCCGCGGCATCACGGGGGTTGCCATGAACACGAGTCTGATGGAGCAGATTCCGCAGCATTTCATGGGACGAGTGCAAAACACGTTCTACGCTGCCGGAACTGCGCTTCAGGTCTTGCAGTCGTATCTCGTCGGTGCCGTAGCGCAATGGAATCTGGTTGCCGGATTTTCCGTGATCGGCATGGTGTATGCCATCGGATTCGTAAGCGCGACCTGGCCTGTGCGGGTGGCTTCGCCCATCGGGACTACAGAAGCGAAGTAGCCACGTAGCAGGTCAGCCGCTGAATCCGTTTCAAGGATCGGACCTCGACGCCTCCACGGATTTGATGCCTGTGCGGATTTAAGGATTATTCTCGCAATGCCCGGACGGGATCAGTCCGCGTCGCGCGCCAAGCCGGCAACAAGCAAGCTGTAGTGGAAGCGATTGCCAACACAACAAATGCCGACCCGAACGCGAACGGATCGCGCGGGCTGACCTTGTACAGAAGGTTTTCGATCAGCCGTGTCAATGACAGCGCTCCCGCTATGCCCAGAACAACGCCTCCTGCAGTTAACACCAGACCATGCGACAGCACGAGCCATAACAAATTGGCTCGACGCGCGCCCAGCGCCATTCTTAGACCCAGGTCGCGCGTGCTTTGCGAGACCGCGTATGCCATTACACCGTACAGTCCGACGGCGGCGAGCACTAGCGCTAGTCCCCCAAAAATGCCGAGCAATCCCACGACGACCCTTTGAGATGACAACGCGGTGAAATTAATCTCCTCTCGCATAGTTATCACCTCAAACGGCGCCAAATTTGCATCCAGGGCGTGGATCTCGCGGGCCAAGGAGGCTGCAAGAGTCGCGGGCTGCACCGATGTACGGATATTCAAAGTGTTTCGAATCGAAAAGTTTTGGCGGAGCGGTACATAGAAAAACGCCTTTGGCGCCTCAGCGAACGTCGAATACTTCGCGAGTTTCGCCACGCCGACTACTCGCATCGATTGCCCCTTTACCTGGAGACGCTTACCGATGGGGTCTTCTCCGTGCCAGTATTGCGCGACCATCTTTTCATTCACGATGGCGACGAGAGGAGCACTTTCATTATCGTCAGGGGTGAACTCGCGGCCGGATAGAAGGGGAATTCCCAGGGTAGTGAAATATCCCGGGCCCGACCTGGTTATAGTCGGCGGTTGGAAGCTCGTCAGGGGCTGGCCGATAACCATCGACAGCGATTGGAGCCGACGAAAAAGGGATATAGCCGAACGGCCTGACCCGGGCCCACGCGGCCGACTCCACCCCAGGGAGCGCCTGGACACGATCGATCAGCTCGTCATCAAAAGTCTTGGCGCGTTGCGCGTCATAGCCCGCCGACACCAAATCGACTCCGGTCGTAAGCACGTTATCCGTCGAAAGGCCCGGGCTGGCGGTGCGAGTTCGCTGTAAAGTGCGGACCAGTAGGACCGCTCCCACCAGCAAAATGAAGCTCAACGATAGCTGGACCAGGACCAAGCCTGAGCGGACCTTAGATCGTCCCCGAGCCCCGAAAACGGCCCCCGATTCCGATTTCAGCGCGCTTACAAGATCGAGTTTGCTGGCGTGAATCGCCGCGAAAAGCCCGAACAGCAACGTCGAAACCAGACAAACACAGGCGCTAACCGCGAGCACCCGCCAGTCAATTTCGCCTTTCAGGTTCGCGACAATGCTGCCCGATGATGGAAAGAATACAACCAGCAAGTTTCGGCATAAATACGCAAGCAAGACTCCGCCAGCTGCGGCAAACATCGACAGAACCAAGCCTTCAGTGAGCAGTTGCCGCAAAAGCCGGCTGCGCTTGGCGCCGATCGCAAGCCGGACTGCCATTTCCTGCCGTCGCCCCAAGGACCTGACTAGGAGCAAGCTGCTCACGTTCGCACACGCGATCAGGAGCACAAAAAATACCACTGCCATCGTGATCTTGAGCATCGGGGCCAGTTCACTCGCTTGGTTGAATGGCGCTTTCCACAAGGGCAAGACTCTGACGTCGCGGCCCCGGTTGGTCGCTACATATTCCGTTTCCGAACGCTTCGCCGCACTCGAAATCTCCTCTTGCGCCTGCTCAGGAGTCACTCCAGGCTTAAGGCGTACGAAACCTTCAATCCAAAGCTCGCCGCGGTCCTCAAGTTTGTATCCGCCGGGCTCAAATTTCTCTTGCATCGAGATTGGGATCCAGAATTGAATTGGCCAGCCTACGAAGGTGCCGTAGAGCCCTTCTGGCGCTACACCAATAATCGTGTGCGGCACACCGTTGAGCAACTACGTCTTCCCGATGATTCCTCCATCGCTATGGAAGCGCTCTTTCCACATCCAGTAACTGATCACCGTCACGGGATGGGCGTTGCGTCCCGATTCTTCAGCGGGCTCGAAACCGCGACCAAGCAGGGGACGGATTCCGAGCGTATCAAAGTAATTCGACGAGACAATGCTCCCGCTCACACGGTCGGCCCGGTCACCGACGCTGAGCGTAGCTCCCATGATCTTGTCGGCAATAAAATCAACCAGTTTGCAGTTCCTCCGCAGATCGACAAAATCAGGCCATGAGACATCGGTGAAGTTTGAGCCTGCCGTTCCCTTATCACGCTTGGCGCGATCGTGTCCGACTAAGACGAGCAACCGGTCTTGCTGGGCTACTGCCGGAAATGGACGCAGCAGCAGTCCCTCGATCCAACTGAAGACTGCGGCATTGGCCCCGATCCCCAAAGTCAGGCAAATGATCGGCCAACGCGGAAAAGCCCGGACTGCGCCGCAACCGTAACGCGGCGCGTCGAGCTTCTTTCGGGTCCATTCCTTGGGCGACATATTCGTCGATCTGATGTTGAAGGTGAAACTGGATCTCGTCATTCAGCTCCTGCGCTGTCTGTTGGTTCCGAAACAACGAGCGCAGGCAATTTGTAATACCAACGCATGGTTGCTCGTCCTATTACGTTGTGTTCAGCACCAGGTCAATGGCCAGCGAGAGCCAGCTCCACTGCGCCCGTTGTTGCCGCAAGTACTTCGCTCCATCTCGAGTGAGCCGGATACAGCGCGCCCTGATTGACTTGCAGCACTTCTTTTGAAACCTGCTTGATGCGTTGTGCGATCCCCCAGCCATGCATCAGCTGGAGTGCAACAGTCTTCAGAATCAAGAGGTCGAGCGTACGCTGGACCAGATCTGTCGGCTTTCCCATCTGCGCTCTCTCTTGTCAATTAATGACAAGACCATAGTCTAGACTCCTGTCAACGGTCAAAGGGAAGCAAGATTTTCCAGAAAGTTTGTGAGGCGGAATGGGGAAGAAGACGTCAGGAAGTGATTACGCATTCCTGGATATGCGGCGTTTCTTCCAGCTGAATCAATTGTGGGGCGACGATCCGTGCGAATCCGCCGAGGGCGTCGCGATATTGGGATTCACTGGCTGTTTTTTCTCGCGTCCCAAGTTCGAGGACCATCGACATATTCTTCGGGTAAACAACATCGCGGCCCTTAGCCAAAAAATGTGAATAGACAGACACGGCAGCTCCGTAGGAGCCAAAGCCTGTGGCGACGACCCGCGAGTGAGCGAAGGCTCCGACTAGGGTGCCGACAAGCTTGAATCCGGATGCACCGTTGGCTGCGCCTCCACCCATGTCTCCGCCGCCATCTGCACCGTGATAGAGGCCGCGATCTCCATCGCGGGATGCCGACGACGCCGCCAACATCACAGCAATACCGGGTCGTCAAATATCTCGTCTTCGGCGTTGTAACCTGTGCGCCGCCTTCCGAGTCGAGGGTGAGGTTCTCCCCTTTGTTAACGTCGACACCCTCCAGCGTGGCCTCGATCTTCTCTTCGACACCGCTAGGAGGAACAACTTGGTGGAAAGTAATGCGTAATAGGCCGTTACGGCCAAGTCGGCGTGCGGGCCTGACCTGTAAAACCGAACCTTCGAGGTGGCTTCCTTCCGGCAAAAAGAGACGGTCGGAAACAACCAGTGGCTGGTTAATCACCGCCTCGACCGGATCTCCCTTTTTTGCTGGTGGCGGAACTTAATGGAGTGGTCAACCACGCGTGTACCAGACTGCCCGACGGCGGTTGTGTCCCGATATTCGTAAGCGCCTCCGGCTTCAGTTCCTCGGTACCAAACGTCAGCGGCTCCCGCACATCGGCGATGAAACTGGTGTCCGAATCCATGTACTGAGGGTGATACCAACGTACATGCCCTGCCCAATTTTGCCGGTGTGGCATATCCCATCAGCGAAAACGGCGTGACCAACCTATAGGTACAGTCGCTGGACGGCTCGCCCGGCCATCAAGTCACACACTTCCCGTCAGAGGAGACTTCTGATTTTCATTGGTCTCCAGATGGCAAAACTCTCGCCATCATCCGCGAACAAGACGTCGCTGATGTTGTGTTGATACGTGAAGCGAATCCGTGAGCCTGCGCTGCAGTGGGTTCACGTCTTATGTCAATTGTCCCGGAACCCGCGGCGCGCATTGATGGTGTTCGAAATATTGCGTCCAACATGCCGCGTATAATAAAGAGTTAACGTTCATCTTGAGGACAGTCATGCCTTCCCCCAACCGCAACAACGGAAACGGTCACAACGGAACTGGCGCTGCCCGGCCGCGCGCAGAGTGGATCGCGCGCCGCAAGTCCAAGAACGCCGACGGCAATTTCTCGCAAATGCACTATGCTCGCCACGGCGTCGTCACTGAAGAAATGATCTATGTCGCCGAGCGCGAGAAAGTTGCCGCCGAATTGGTTCGCGACGAAGTTGCTCGCGGTCGGATGATCATTCCTGCGAACATCAATCATCCCGAACTCGAGCCTATGTGCATCGGCGTCGAGTCACTGTGCAAGATCAACGCCAACATCGGTAACAGCGCGGTCACGTCTGACGTTGATGAAGAGCTTAAGAAACTGCACACCGCTGTCCACTACGGCGCCGACACGGTGATGGACCTCTCGACCGGCGGCGACATCCACCAGATTCGGGAAGCCATTTTGCGCCACTCGCCGGTTCCCATCGGCACAGTTCCGATCTACGAGGCCGTCTCGCGCGTGAAGCGGATTGAAGACCTCAACGCCGAGATCATGCTCGAAGTCATCGCCGAGCAAGCCGAGCAGGGTGTCGATTACATGACCATCCACGCGGGCGTGCTGGTTCAATACCTGCCATTGGTCTCAAAGCGAATCACCGGAATTGTTAGCCGCGGCGGTGCCATCCTCGCGCAATGGATGGCGCATCACCACAGACAAAATTTCCTCTACGAACGCTTTGACGACATCTGCAAAATCTTTGCGAAGTATGACGTCTCATTCTCGCTCGGTGATGGCCTCCGCCCCGGCTGCATTGCCGACGCCAGCGATGAAGCCCAATTCTCCGAACTCAAGACTCTCGGTGAGCTCACGAAAAAGGCCTGGGAGTACGACGTGCAGGTCATGATCGAAGGTCCCGGCCACGTCCCCATGGACAAAATCAAAGAGCAAGTGGACAAGGAACGCGAGCTCTGCTACGAAGCTCCGTTTTATACGCTTGGCCCGCTGGTCACCGACATCGCTCCCGGCTACGACCATATTACTTCGGCGATTGGCGCTGCCATGATCGGATGGCACGGCGCTGCCATGCTCTGCTACGTGACTCCAAAGGAGCACCTCGGACTCCCGAATGAAAAAGATGTGAAGGACGGAATCATCGCCTACAAGATCGCCGCTCATGCCGCCGATCTGGCTCGCCGCCGTCCAGGAGTGCAAGACCGTGACAACGCTCTGAGTTTTGCCCGCTACAAGTTCGATTGGGAAAAACAATTTGCACTATCGCTCGATCCCGAAACCGCCCGCGCCATGCACGACGAAACTCTGCCCGATGACTACTACAAGGAAGCTGCATTTTGCTCCATGTGCGGCCCGAAGTTTTGCTCAATGAACTATTCGTCTAAAGTGGACGATTACAATCGCGAGGTTCACGGCCTCGAAAAAAAGGATTATTCAGAACTCGTGGATCGCCTTGTAACCCTGAAGTAACTGCCTGATCCAGCGATCAGCGCGAACCATTCGGCTTGTTGCCGTAGTAGACGTAGGTGTCGCGCGCCACATAGTCATCATCTTCGTTATGCCGGGGCTTCGGCTTGATGACGGGCGCTTTATCTACGCGCTTGGGCTGAGTCAATCGAGGCTGGCTAACTCTTTGGACGGGGTGAACCCGGTTAGCCGTGGGCTTCGGTGGAGCTATATTGACGGCCGGAGGCAACTTCGAAACCGGCGACGAATCAGCATGCGATAAGTGACTGGGAAGGTCGTCGGTCGCATAATGTCGCACGGTTGAGATCAGTCCCAGCGCAAGCAAAGCAGAAAGCGCCGCCATCGCCATTAAAGTCCAGAGCCTGGAATCGTGCAAGAGTTCTTGCTTCAACTTCCATTGTGATATTGCTCGCGCCAGCAGGATGCGGGCCTGAAGAGGCAATCCGACGAGCCTGATTCGTACCCTAGGGTGTTTCGATCTCTGCGGCCCGAGATCGGCAAGGCGTGTGGCCGGATCTTCTACTGGCGGCCTTTCTACCGGATGGGAACCGACGCGTTCTGCTTGCCTTCTGCCATAGGTCGCCAGGGAAGCGAATAAAATCCCAGTCTTGACTCCTAACTTTTCGCCGTACAGGCGAAATCGCACCATCACAGCACGTGTTTGCGCAACCATGAAATTGCGAAGGCGATCAATGTCTTTGCGATCAATGTGATTGCGTAATTCTGAGAGTCGGTTGCCGTTCGGCAGTTTCTCTTGCAGCCGCTTGAACCAAACAATTGCGTCGCGACCGATCAGTTCACTGTACCGGAGCACATCCAGCGTGATATGAGTGACCGCTTTCCGGCGCTCCGAGATTTCCTGTAAAACTTCAGCCATGCGGGCGCTGACCCTCGCCAGCGCCGGCTCTTGGTCCGCTGGAAGCTTGGCGGTCTGCCGAGCCTGGGTGTCGTCGTTTTCGGGGACTGGCTGAATCAAGACTGGCTCGCGGTCCGGCGATTTTCTGGGACCGCCAGAACAGAGGAGGAGAGCTGGCGGCCGGTTTCTTAGGAACAAGATCTCCTGTGGCTGTCTTCGCTATTGCGTCATCCTGCTTAGGGGGGAATTCAGCGAGCCTTGCCTCATTCGCCGTTTGCGGCGCATCATTATCGGCCTTCTCTGCTGGACTTGGCTCTGCCATGGCTTGCCATACTAAACCATGCGGAACCAGTTCTTCACTTTCTTGAGGCTTGCGCTTGCGCTTCGCAAACATGGAGTCTGTTGGATGCAGCCGGGCAAGTAGAAGCTGCTCTGAGATTCTCTTTATAGGAGGCAGCGATGCTGGAAAAAAGCGGAGTTAGCAGTTTTTTGGGTGAAGCGGCCGCTTGTAGGGCCGAGGAAATGCAACTTATTGCACCTTTTGCAGGCGGCTGACCAGCTTGCGGGCAAAGTTCTCGTCCGACTCCGACCACAGCAATCGCGCATTTGTGCCCGAATTCTTCTCCACGCGATTAGTGAAATCAACCAGCATTTGCACATTCGCATGCACCCGCGCCTCGACCTCAGAGGTTAGCTGCAGCTCTTCGTGCAGAAACGGCGTGTCGATCCCGAAATCCACTTGGACTTCGCCCTGAGTTTGCGATTCACCGTCCCCAAACTCTTTCCCGCGGACAATGAATCTGACCAGCGATGGCTGAAGCGTCCACTCGTTGTTCGGGGCTCGGGCAGTCCACAGACCCCAGTTTGCCTCGAAGACGTAGGCATAGTCTTCATGCAGCATTGCAGCTGCGACTGAGACCGCTTCTTCCGGCGCAACTCCTGGACGAAAGCGCTGCTCGAGAATCGTAGCTTCATTCCAAGAAAGAGGATACAACGCAATATTGGTGATCCCGGGAAGCTGCGGGGAGAAACTGCCGCATAACGCTAAGAGGGTGAGCAAACATCTCCTCAGTATCAAGGTCTGGAAACCAGAGATTGAGATAGAGAGAGTCAGGCATAGGACGGCGCCGAAGCGCCTTTCTCCATTGTAAGATCTTTGCTAAGTTGCGAGCTGCTCAGTTGTGATTTCGCGTCGTTGCGATCAAGGTTGGCATGGCTCCATGTCGGCGGCCTGAATTCCGACAGTTTTTGACACCCCCTTTTTGACACCCCATAGAGGCGCTGCTACCATCGATACTCTAGCCGCAAAAGCAGCTCATCCTGATAGAGCTTGCCCTGAGCGAAGCCAAAGTCCCCGTCGTCTAGCCTGGCCTAGGACATCGCCCTTTCACGGCGGTAACACGGGTTCAAATCCCGTCGGGGACGCCAAACCTTTTCAACAACTTAGATGAACAGTGGCGGTTTTTCGTGGGAACAAAAAGGAACAGCAGAACCGCGAGATCTGTGTGTCCTGCCGTTCCACAACTGCATTTCCCAAGATTTGTCGACTTTTTCGTAGGCACAAAAAGGCACAGACTCACGCCCCAGTTGTAGGCGCCATTGCACGGACGCGAAGCAAGCGAATCACTCCACTCTGCGCTTTGCGTTTTTGTGCCGTGACTGCTTGTGTATAGGTGTCCATCGTGACCCGACTGGAGGCGTGCCTGAGCAGTTCCTGCATAACTTTGATGTCCGCCCTGTTTGCCCGTAGAAGGGTCGAATACGTGTGCCGGAAGGTGTGCCACCCAATGTGTTTGGTGATTCCCAGCTGAAGCGCGATAGGCCGTATGACTCTGCGCATGATTTCTTGTCCCCAGTACGGTTGTCGGCCCTTCATTCTTGGGTTGGCAAAGACCCAGTCCTCCGGCCTGTTGTATCTCACATGCTCAAGCCATGCCCGAAGCGCCTCCGCCAGATAAGGATCGAGCGGGATGGGTTTCTGAGACGATTCTGTTTTGCACGGGCCGGTCACCTGCATCACAATGGATCGAACCACGCTGATCTCATTGGCATCGAAGTCGACATCCTTCCACTTTAACCCAAACAATTCGCTCATTCTCAACCCCGTGCCGACATCCAGCAGTACGAGGGTCCGTTCTCTGAGGGCCAGTGCGTCTAGCAACTGTTGGACTTCGCTGGCACTCAGGACCACGGGAATCTTCCTCCGTTTGGCACTTTGCCGAACCAGCCGGATTGGATTATGCGAATAGACTTGATGGCGAATCGCATGGTTGAAAACAACGCTCATGAGGTTTCTGATCTTGGCGCAGGTGGCTCGTGCCAAGGGCAAGGACCTTAGCCATAGCTCGACTTCTCCCGCATTGATCGCGGAAAGCGTGTAGTTTCTCCAGCGCGGCAGAATCCATTTGTTTAGGTAGCCCTGGTAGGTCACTTTGGTCGAGTGTGTCTTCCAAGTATGGTCGGTGGCCAGCTCGCGCTGGCGATAGTGGCTCACCAACTCAGAGACGGTAACTGCTCGCGGGCTCAGGTGCGGGTGATTCAGATTAATTTTCCAGAGCAGCGCCCCGACCTCGAGAAGCGCCGACGATTTGTCGGAGAACTGTGCGATCGAGCCGATCACCATCCTTCGATGTTTCCGCTTGCCATCAGCTCCTGCCTCTCGCCATCTAAATTCCCAAACATCGGGACCGCGCAAACGCGTGGACCGCATGATACTTCCGTTTTGCATAAAGTCTCCTCTTCTACTTTTGGTTTTGGCCAACCACGAGTTCTTGGTCGGACTGCCATTGTGGCAAATGAAGGAGAACCAGAGGTGCGACCGACGGTGACCCAGTGGCTGTGATGTTTTGTGTGCTAATTCGTCTTCGGCCGGAACAAACAGTACAAGTTTCCAATTTCTGCGACGAGAAAGCGCGGGCAGATTTGGCGGACTACCGCTTAGCTGCGGCGATGTCCAATTGTTTGCCCCCGACCCGCAAGATAAGCGATGGCGCGAACAGTATTGCGAGGCAAACTGATTTCTCAATCGGCTTGCGCAACTCGGAGGACAACACATGCACCGGATGGCTTATGGATATCGCGTATTCGTGTGCTCGAACATGGCGTTTGCAGGGGAGTTCACACCCGTGTTCGCGAAACATTCAAGGTCGTTCTCGCTCATCGACTCGCTTGCGATCGGGGTGGATCGGATGCAGCGTAGCTTTGGGTCGATGCAAAAGAAAGGGAGAAAGGGGGAGCATGAGAGAGAAGGGAGTTGACGGTCGTCACCCGCCGAGGTGGAGAGCTTCCGGTTGGGCGACCAATCGGGAACTACTCCATACGTGAACACAAGCGCGGTTCCCAGTACCGATCTGGTGAAACTTCCTCCAAGCCGACTTCAGGCCAGCGTTAAAGTGCGAGATCAAGTGTCGCATCCACTCCGCCGTGACTCAGGCAAAAGCAGCAATCGAAATCGCCTCCCTCTCCATCGGTAAACACTAGCCGACTTGTCGATACAAATCCGGCCAACTTCTGCGAAGCCCTTTCTTCTCGTCAACTTCCGGCTTGCCGACCATCCAGAGACAATGGGCAGGTGATCTAGTCGTAGTACAGGAGGTGCTGTTGCGTCTGCAACTCGCCCTTGCCGGGATGCGTCAGCCAAGACCGACGCGGTGGAGCAGATCTACAAAAC
>WNGL01000450.1_pt1 | contig 122112 bp, 115 predicted proteins | sample 5400591 | NCBI WGS metagenome assembly WNGL01 (sample SAMN13153377, study PRJNA577476) | soil metagenome | isolation source: 80 cm soil or saprolite under Garry oak tree replicate 1 | place: USA:California | collected 2016-06-15 | reverse complement strand
CGGCAAACAGCGACTGTCGGCTGAGGCGCTGTTGCTGGATAAGGCGCAGTTGTTGAAGTTGACAGCGCCTGAGATGACCGTACTCGTCGGTGGCCTGCGCGTCCTGGGGGCAAATGCCGAGAAGTCCGCTCTCGGCGTTTTCACCAAGCGGCCAGAGACGTTGACAAACGACTTCTTCGTCAACCTGCTCGATATGAGCACGCAATGGCAACCGTCCAATGGCTCTGGTGTGTACGAGGGGCGCGACCGAAAGACGAACGAGGTCAAGTGGACCGGCACCCGTGTCGACCTGATCTTCGGTTCGCACTCCCAGCTGCGCGCCCTCGCGGAAGTCTATGCATGCGCGGACTCGAAGGAGAAGTTCGTGAAAGACTTCGTGGCGGCGTGGACCAAGGTGATGGACCACGATCGCTTCGACCTTGCCTGAGCTCGGTGGAAAGGAGAGCTGTCAATTTGGTGCCACTGCTCGTTCCTGTTGTTTAGATCGGGCAAAAACCCGAAGTTCGTCGCTTTTCTTGGCGCGCGCGGGCCGGAGCGCGCGCCCTCTGATTCTGCCAGAGTCTTGATCGCTGAAGTCACCGAGTGGCTTGCAAGCTTTTGGTCGAGTATTGGAATCGATAAGATCATCTAAGCCCTCGATCGCGCTTCTTAAGTTCGTAATAACCGTTCGCTTAAGCCTCTCTCCGTGGGCAGACCAGAAACCTTCGTGATACAACCGGCTCGTTACATCGATCCCGTGTCGCGCGATTAGCATCAACACAACTGCCAATCTAAAGATGGAAAAGCTTGACGCGGGCTGGGCCATTACGGCAATCCATCTGGACGTCAGCGCACGCGTCCCGAAAGCGGATGATGCAGCTTTTCAGACATCACCACGAGCGCTAAGCTGGAGCGCTAGGAATCAGTAGAAGTCCGAACAGCTCAAGTAAAACCCGCACTGCGGGCATTTCAGTTTGCAGCGATGGTCCACGAGCGGGGTGGAACAGTTCGGGCAGAAGCGGGAAGCGTCAGCCGGGGGCAGGGCCTGGGTGGGCTCTGCTGTCTTGACCGGCTGTCGCTGGTTCGGCAGATCCATCTTCAGCAGACCCATCAATCTCGATCTCCCTTAAAACTAGAATCCAGGCATAAACGAATAGCCGATGGAGACTGCGAAGCGGGAGACGTTCACGTTGTTGAATTCAACATTATGGTGGATGACATAATAGTGCGCTTCAGGCCGGATGAAGGCATGGCCCCAGAAGTAGTAACGCAGGTCAGCTCCGATGTGTCCGGCGAAATGGTTGCTGCTCTGGTAGTTTGTGCATCCGGTGAAACCGTTGCAATTGAAGTACGGAGTATAAAACCGCAGGGATTCGGCCCCGATTCCAGCCATGACATCTCCACCGAACCTCTTCCCAAATGTCGAGCCAGACACCGCGTTGAAATCATAGAAGATGGGCCGGTAAGGGGCGACAAAAAAACCGGAAGAAGTGCCGGAGCCGTAAAGAGCCCGGCTGGCGCGCCAAGAGACTTCGCCGCCGAAGCCGAGATGATGCTTCAGAAGGAAGATTCCACTGAAGCTTGGGTAAAGCCCTCCGCTCAACGATGGGAAAGTGACACCGTTTGAATCAGTGGAGGCTGATGGGGCTGTCACCGAGCCAAAACCGAATGCGCCGTGGAACTCCTGAGCCTGCGCGCTCCCTGCGAGCACGAGCGCAAAGACGAAACCAAATAATACCCATAGCTTTCTCAAGCGAATCTCCTGTGCGAGGTTTGTAATCGCTTCTATCGGTGCCTTCAACCCGGAAACTGCATTATAGTTCCGCCGTTATTTGTGCAGGGACATTAATGCAAAACAGGGTTTACCCAGCAACTACCTCAAGTTCGATGCCTGACCGCAAAGATTCGTTTCGCGTTTAGTCCTTGAGGGTACGTCGCCGGTCAAAATTTGATGAGCAATACTGTCGCAGAGTGGATTTTGCAACTCTCGTATTCCGCGCAGCTTTGGGTTAACCGGTCACGCTGATCTTCGAGAACGACAACACTGCGGTCCCCGGCCGAGGCGTACCCATCCATGTCGCCGGACGGAAGGTAGTGAAAATCAGCATGTTTTTCACCGGATGAGGAAGGTCCTTGAACTTGTGGGGATCAGAGAGGATGCGGTAGTCGAGGACCCGGCCGTTCGCATCCACATAGGCTTCGATCACTAAAGAATCTTCACCAATCGCTCCCAGGGTGAAGCCGAAACTGCTCTGTTGCAATTCTGGGGCAGTAGAGAGCATGAGTGGCACGTCCGCAGTATTAGCCTGGACCGGCAATGGTGAAGTGAGTAGCCCGGCCAAGAGACCAAAAACCAAAATCGTCGCAACCAGCCCTGTGGTAGCAGGCAGCATGAAAACACGCAAGGCATTCTCCAAGCGGATTCGGAAACTGCCGAAATAGGGCTCGCGCATACGAGCAGCTTCGCGCGAAATGGCCAATCGCAGCTTGAGTGAAAGATCTTCGGGGGCTTTGGCGCGGCCCATCTTTGCTAACAACGATTGCGTACCGCGCAGCGACGCATACTCCCGGCCACATGAAATGCAATCCCGCAGATGCCGATCCAGAGAAAACATCTGCTTCCCGGTCATAGCTCCGTCCAGGTAAGCAGAAAACAACGACCTCGCCTGAACACAGGTCATGTCGCTACCTCGATTCGCCTGCCACGAGAAACCTGAGCACTGCTCTCATCGGCGGATGCAGAAACGCTCAAACCCAGCTCCGGCCCAACTTCCTTGGCGTAATCGCCTAATCGCTTTCTAAGCGCATCTCGCCCGCGTGTAATTCGGGACTTTACCGTTCCCAGAGAGACTTGAGTGATCTCACTGATCTCTTCGTAGGACAATTCTTCAATGTCGCGTAGAACTACTGCCGTCCGGTAAGGTTCGGGAACATTCCTAATCTCTTGCTCGACCCGGGCCTGAATTTCATGATCGGCGACGGTCTCAAAAGCCGACTTGTGATGATCCACCAGTGCGGAATTAACCGCCTGGAACTCGGGGGCATTCTCGCTTTGTTCCGTCGACGTTTCTTTAGCCTTGTGACGGAACCACCAGCGCCGCCGATTGGAGGCTTCATGGATGGCGATTCGATAAACCCACGTCTTCAGGCTGGATCCGCCGTGGAAATGTTTCATCCCGCGGAAGACCTTTAGAAAAACTTCTTGAGTAGTATCGGCGGCATCGGCAGGATCGGTGAGGATTCGATAGACGACGCTGTAAACCGGCTGGTGAAACTCACCCACCAGCCACGCATAGGCTTCCTCTGAACCCGCTTTCAACTCCTGAATAATGGCGGATTCCTGGGTGCGAATTCCGATCGCGCTTGCGAAATCTCCCAAACTGGCTGCTCCCGCCACGCCTGCCATGGCGACATCCTCCATTATAAGTCCGTCAGCAATGCAGTTCACCTGCCGGTTTAGACTCCGGAGAAGGAATCAAAGTTCCCGACAACAGTAAGTGCAACAGCTGCAATCGCTTAACATAGTAAAAGAGACTACTGCTGTTGCGGCTGGGCAGCCGGCGTCTGCGGCGTCTGAGTGTTTGCCGGGTTGGGTTTGGGCGCAGGCTTCTTGCGAGGCGCGGGTTTCTTGGGTGGAGGCGCAGTGTCGTCGACAACGGTTTTCTTTGGAGGAGCAGCAGCCCGGGCGTTCTGCAGCGCGACGCGGAGCTGTCCTAATTCATTCTCTTTCGCGCTCGCAAGTTTATCCATGCGATCAGCAAATGCGCGCCGCGTATCTTCCAGAGCACCCAAGTCTCGGTTCAGCGGTTGGAATTCCTCTTTGCTTCCGAAAGCGCCGACCGATTCGACCACGGAAGACATCACGTCGTATAGCGCGTCCAGATTGCGATAAACCTTGAAAGTCAGCGCGGCGTTTTCCGGCGAGTTCTTCAAATCGGCGATCATGCCGGGTAGCGCGGTCTGCAGATTTCGCTGAAGCGACTCGACGTTACCCTCAGTCTGCCGTTTTGTACCAGAGTCGGTTTTCCACTTTTCGATCCGTAGATGCGACAAATCCTCCTGCGTAGCTTGCGAGGCCTGTTGCAGGTTCGAAAGCATCTGATTGAGTTCGGCTATAGAGGAATAGGAAACTGGCGGCGTGGGCGCCTGAGCAAAGGCTGCAGCAGCGAGCACCACTAGCCAGCAACAAACTGCGACGATTGTCTTATAGTTCATTTTGAGTTCTTAGTTTCGAGTCCTTCCGACACAGCATACTCATTTTGACAGGTTTCGCAAACCGGAGTCTATTGCGTTGGTTTGACTAACCGGTACACCTGGGTGAGAATTAGGCAGCGGAGAATTCCTCAAATAGTGGGCCTGTGGCGCAGCTGGGAGCGCGCTTCCATGGCATGGAAGAGGTCGCCGGTTCGATCCCGGCCAGGTCCACCAAATCTCCCAACACCTTCGCTTCCATCTCACGTGGCTGTATCTTCCAACCGCAAATTAGTTTGGACCGGATTGCGCTTCTGCCGGCGGAGTGGTTCCGGCCGAGAATCTTGCCGGTAGGGGCCGATATCCATTTCGCGTCCGCAGGTGGTATTTGTTTTGATGCTCGCCAACCAGTTTCACCGTGATCGCGCGCCAGCCGCGGTTCGGATTGGGCTGGGGATAGTAGCTCAGCGAGTAGAGATGTGCGAGGTCATCGCGGATTGAGGCGAAGGCGCGCCTTTCGTCTCTCCAGTTTTTGGCAAAATAAGCTTTGCCGCCCGTGGCCGCTGTCATCCGTTCAAACACCGCGGTAGAAACCGGCTCCAACTGCGCCTCCTGGGTACTGATCATGTAAATCGCCGTGCCCGTCGATTGTGCCAGCTCGGCGACGTCCTCGGGAGGAATCACACTGGAATTGTCAGGGCCGTTGGAAAAAACAACTATGACTTTTCTTCCCGTGTACTGGGCCGCATCCTTCACCGTCAGCAACAAGCAGTTGTAGAGCGCGGCATCGTCTCCAGCCACGGTTGAACGTACTCCGTGCAAGACCTGCGACCGGTCTGCAGTCAACGCGGCCGATCGGGAAAGATCGCGGCTGTAGGAATAGAAGGCTACCTTGTCCACGTTTTCGAGCGAACGCACGAAGTCGGCGATCGCATCCTGTGCGAACACAAATCCCTTGTACATGTAGTTGCTTGTATCAAACAGAACGAACACATTTGATCCGGCGACCAGCGAGCTCAGGGTGCTGAGCGGACCTGTCGCAGGTCCGTCCTGAGACAATGCGCGTGTTGCGTCGGTAGGGGCATCCAACAGGCCGCCGTTGGGGTTCACTTCCGCGACCCGGCGCGTGGGTTCATTGCCTTCTCCGAAGGTGGCGATCTTTTGCGATATGCCGTCCTCGGTGACAGCGAAGTCCTGAGGACGAAGGCTGGTAACGTAATTGCCCTTGTTGTCGGTCACAGCAATATTCAACTGCACCATATTCACGATAATGTGAATGTCAGGTTCGTTCTCCTGAGTCGCGCAGTTCCTCGGTGCCAGGATAAGACCCATTAAAAAACCAAAGAAAAGAAAATATTTGTGTGCCATATCGCTTCCTGTTCGTCCCTGAATCGTGTCCTGAGCGGAGCAGCCTTTGTGTTCCATCCATCAATTACTGCTTTGTGGCGATATTGGTTGCCGGGAAAACAGTAATTTTGCCCTGCCGGAATTCTTCTCCGGCTTCATTCATGGCGCGAAGTAATGCCGGCCAATCCTCGAAATCGGTTGCGAAAATTTTCTCTACCATGCGACGCGTCAGCTGGGGAACCAGACGATTCAGCACCACCGGCGGATATCCCTTTTCGTCTGCAAGGCGCGCCCAATAAAGATTGTTGGAATCCCACGATTCCGCCAGCAGCCGGCTGGAATAGCCCGCGAACGCTGGGAATGGTTTCAAATTCAGCAATTCACGGGAGTAACTGTGTGCCAAGGTGCGGTGAGGCACGCCAAAGTCCCGGGACAATCGCTCCCAACTCAGTTCCGTGGGATATCGGCGGCACAGATGATCGAGCTCCTGCCCTGACGGACCCCACACCGTAGTCTCTTGGGGTAGGCGCCGTCGAAACTCAGCGGTCAGGTAAAAGGTGTCTGCCGGCATCATTTCAGGAATGATTTCTTCGCCACGTCCATCACGCAGAGCCTGCTCCAGCCATAGCGCTCGCCGCGGCACCATGCGATCCGAAAGAATGTCCATGACTTTGCCGCGCAGCTCGTCATTGGCTCCCGCACCTGCTAAAAGCTCCTCTCCGGCTCGTTGATAGAGAGTTACGGCGTGGAGCTCGTTCCGGGTTACGCCCCACCAGCGCGGCAAGGTCGCGTCGGTTATGAGGCCTGGCACCGACTCCCTCCAGATAAGGGCTTGAACGTTCTCCGGTGCGATGAAATCCTGCTCCGCTTCTGCTAGGACGTAGGCCAGATCAGCTAGTGACCCGACCAGGTGGGCGCCGCCCCCGGCGGGCGAGCCCTCACCGAAAAGTTGGGGAGTACGCCAAAGTCCCTCCACGCCCATAACAGTGTCTCCCGAAAAATCATGGGAGCGAACAAAGAGAGGATTGTGGTGTAGCACCTGCGCGCCCGGCGGTTCGTAATAGGCGTAGTTCAACCCCACCAAGGTATCTCTCAGGAAAGAAGCGAGTTGGCCGCGAGCATCTTCCAACTGTGCGCGAGAAGCCCGCGACTTCAGGACCTTCGCCAAGTCTGTCTGCATCTGCAGCTCGGTGTGACGGTTGTTGTAGATCCCTGCTGCCCATTCGGTTCTTTCCGACCCCGTAAAGATTGGACGGGGCATCTCAAACTCCCGAAGCTCTCCAGCCAAGGGAAGCAGGGAACTAGCAACTGGTTCTCCTCTGGCCATGTCAGCCAAACCCAGGTCCAACGCCATAAGCGTGTCGAGGGAGACCAAGCGCTGGCCATCCATTACCGAGCGAATTCCTTTGGCAATCTCCTCGTGAACACGCTGGCTCTCACGACCCGGCTCGCGCGGGCCGGCGAGCAACTCGATGATTTCGTCCTGGGATGCGGTCGCTTTGCCCGTTGCTGCCCGCAATATTTCTCCCAAGGAATTGCGGCCGGCATCGAAAAGTTGAGCCGATGTGGTGAATTTGCCGAAGGGTTTGATAACTGCCTGCCACGATTCGTTGAGCTTTGCACTGGGGATTTGCCCCTGGCGGGCCAGGATTTGCCACAGCCCAATGTTGGCCTGAAACGTCCCCATCGCATTGCCACGAAGCGTGTGGTTAGAGATCTTGTCGACGGCATCAGCAGCATTAACGAATTGAGTGATCGAGGCATCGTTCAATTCCGGGAATTCGGGAAAGGTCAAATACTGATCGCTGAGCTGGTCGTACCTGCTGGCCATCAGGCGGAGGGTGTCAGCGCTCAAGCGGTGTTCCGGCGAACGTCGGCTGTCCAATTCGCTAAATAAGAGATACATTTGCAACGGACCGGAATCCGTCTCTACTCGGGAAAAAGCAAACATTGCTTCAAGTAGTTGTTCCGGACGACTCCAGCGATCGGCACGCTGGGCCCAACCATGGATAAGCTTGGCATTCGTCTTCTGGCTAAGAATCTCCTTCCATAGCTGTAAATTTCCCGGGACAAGTGGTTGGCCGTCAGAGTCCCATTGCAGCCGGGTCAGAAGAAGCAGGAGCCCGGGAGCTAGACGAAAGGCCGGTCGTGCGGCATCCGCCGACATATCTGTGCCTAGGAACGCCTGGTAAAAGGACTGCAAACGGTGGGCCTCGACAAAATGCTGTTGTTGACTGGGATTCACCCGGGACAGCGAATCAAAATACGCCGCCAGCCAGCCCCGATCCTTACCCAGCAGCTTCGGCACGAATTCCGCCGGCGAGTCAGGACTGGCACCGACCAAGTCCTTCCAGGCGGACTCTGCGCTCATTCCCCCGGGCACCCGGACACGTCCAGATCGAATACAAATTTGGCTTCCGTAAAAATCGAGAACCGCCGCCAGGGGAAGGAGTTTTTTGAGGCCGACAGACTTTTGCAGGACGGCCCTCGTCTCCGCATCGTTTCGAGACATTGCCCAGTAGAGACGCGCGAGCGCGGGGTCACGCAAGAGCGTATCAACGAGATCGTAAGCAAATCTTTTTCTCGCCTTGCTTACCTTCGTCCAATCGCTTTCTGTGAACAGCACCGGAACTCGCGAGACCGGGAAAGGATAGGTGAAGGCTCTACCGTGCTGGAGCGATTCTTCCAGTTCAAGCAGAGGGAACCCCGAATCTGTGGTGAGAAAGGCCCGTTCTGCGTCCGCGGTGACCAATGAAGCATTGCTCTGTCCGCAATCCTGGCGCAGTCGATAGCCGAGGATGCGCAGCAAGGGTAGGGCCTCTTCGCAATTGGAGATGCGAATAACCCCACTTGAACCGGCCAGTGCCGCCAATTCCTTCGCCTGGTTCACATACCTTCCGAGCAGTATCAGAAACTCCGTTGGCCGGCCTCCGCCCTGCCAACCGTTGTAACCCTGCACGTAAATGTTGCGGGCCAGCAGCGGAATCACTTCTTCGGGCGTAGCTTTCTGGCTGATGCCAGCCATGCGCAGAAATGAGCGCAGATGACCGGGAATGGCGACCTCGGCCGAGTAGCCAGGATCCTGTGAGTCCGAGGGCGAAGTCTCTCGGGGGTCTGAGGAAGGAGATAGCGGAACCGTGGTTTGACTATCAGCGGACGAACAGCAAAATGCCAACAACCACACTGCTAGTAAAGAGGTGGGCCGGCGAGGAGAAGATTGCATGGCTGGAGTCCTCCCTCCGAAGCTGCGAGACTTGTTGAGGCCAGACCTTAGAGTATCTGCTACCAGGTATCGAAACCTGCTAAGCCCTGGATATTGTGCGCACTCATTTCCCAAGGTCTAACGCACCGTCGGCCAAGATAAACCATCGCCGCGCATAATCCAAGCCCTTTTCAAATTTTGACAATCGGGCAGGAGCGGCCGAGCCGAAGCCTGCAGGCGCTGCGCACTAAGATTCCGGGTCATCGGCAAACCGCCAAAGAATCCGAATTTCGCTACCCAAATCTAGAATGCCGGCTGGGCCGCCTTCGCCATTTCCAGGCTGACGCGTTGCTTCTGCCGATAAGCCAGGTTGGCCATGTGGGCCGCAATTGCTGACCGGTAGCCAATCTCCACCGGGGCATTCGGAACGCGGCGGGTGCGTACACAATCAATCCAGTTCGCCATGTGGTTCTGGTCCCTGGTTTCTCCAGTCAGCGCTGTCCCTTTGGCTCGATTGACCTTCTCGGGATAATACCGAGTGCTCTCGTCGGATTTTCCGGTCACCATTTCGTTGGCCCCGGCCACATGTTCAATCGTGCCATCGCTACCCAGAATGTGCTCACCCAATCCGTAGCGGCTATTACTGAAAGTGGACTGCCAGGTGACGACCGTATCAGGAAAATCAAGCGTGACCGCGATCGTATCCGGGACCTCGCGCCCGTCTTTTTCCGAGAAAACGCCGCCCGACATGTAAGCCGCAGTTGGTAGAGGAAGATCAAGCGCGCTCATGATCCAAGCAACCTGATGCACCATATTCTCGGTCACATTTCCGCCCGAGAATTCCCAGAACAGCCGCCAGTTAATGAATTTGTAGGGATCGAATTCGCGGTCGGGTCTACCGTTGAGGAACGCTTTCCAATTGACATTCTGCGCCGTACAGTCGGAGGGCACAGGGCGCGCCCACTGGCCCTTTCCGTGGGGCGTATTGCGGCTCATCCACGACTCCACCTGGGTCACCTTACCGACAACTCCATCCTTGATCCACTTTCTTGCATCGGCCAGCGCGCCCGAGCTCTCATGCTGCAATCCAATCTGAACTACCCGGTCGGATTTCTTCGCCGCCGCCAGACACCGCTCCGCCTCTGGAATGGACCAAGTCATGGTCTTCTCTGAGTAGATATCCTTGCCAGCGTCCAGCGTGTCCAGAAAATGCCGGGCATGGATATGCAAAGGACTGGCCACGATGACCGCGTCAAGGTCGTTCATTTCAAGCAGGCGGCGGTGATCATCAAACGTCTGAAGTCGACTCACCATGTGTTTCGCTTCGTCGCGCCGACGGCTGTAGATATCGGCAATCGCTACGAGTTCGACGTTAGGGATCTTCTGGACCTGCTTAAGCAGCTCCTCCCCGCGCGCCCCTACTCCAATCATTCCCACCCGGACGCGGTCATTAGCACCTAGCACCCGTGAAGGTGGATAAGCCAGCACAGCCGCGGTCCCCCAAGCTGCTTGTTTTATGAAGTCCCGCCTCGTTTTGTTTTGCATGCCGAAATCCTTTTTGCGCTGATTACAAAGCTCCAGCTTTTTGTAATTCGTCTTTCATCCCCGCCCAACTCTGCCGCGTTGATGCTTCCGCAGTTCCTGCGCCACGCCAGTGAGTCTCGAGGCTGACGGCGAAACGGTAACCGTCATTCTTGAGCGCCTTGAATTGGCCCACCCAATCGATGACGCCCCGTCCCATTGCTGCCCACTCGTAATCTTTGGCGCCTGGCATTTTCACCGTGTCTTTGCAGTGACAGTGGCCGATGCGACTCTTGGGCAAAAGCTCGTAGCCGTCCGGATAGGGCTTCTCCCCGGCTGCTGCCGCATTTCCCGCGTCCCAGTTGAGCATGAGATAAGGGGATTGCACGGCGCCCAGAACCTTGGCCGCTTCGGAGCCAGTAGCGGTATTGCACGTCATCTCGTTCTCAAGCAACAACGTCACGCCTTGGCTTCCCGCCTTATTCGCAGCTTCCAGCAATTTTGTGTTGATAGCTGTGCGATGCGGCGCCGGCTCGTCCAGCCGCCAAAAGTCGAAGCACCGGACCCGATCAGTGCGGAAGGCTTTCGCCAGTTCGATGCTACGGGCGAGCACTTCATCTTGCTGATCGAACGTAAAATCAGCTCCGAACTGAGAACCTTTCGGACTGAACTTCGACTTCGGCGCAGCCGGCCAATCCACCTTGAACAGTGGACTTGCTATGTCGGTGACACGCAATTTGTACTTTTCCAGTGTCCGACGCGCCTCTGCAACTTCCTTCGCATCCAGATTGAGCACGTTCTTGTTCCACATGCCGCGCACTTCGATCCATTCCATCCCGAAATCATGGGACGCGATTGCGCAGGCGCGCCCAAAATCTTGAGTGATCTCGTCGTTGATTACAGCAACCCTGAATAGCGCCTTCATAGCGTTAATCCCAGCTTGCTCTCGACATACTTCTTGTTGATCAATGCAGAGTCCTTAGGAGTGCGAGAGCTGTCAGTTACACTGTCCAGTTCGACGACCGCCCAGCCGCGGAATTGCACTTGGCGAAGAGCTTCAACGATCGCAGGAAGATCAACCTTCCCGCGACCAAGCTCCACAAAACGGTACGCATGCTCCGGATCTGCACTGGCAGGCAGTTCTTCGACATCCTTTATATGAAGAAAGAGTAAGCGATCGCCGTATTTCCGGATCGCCTGGGCCGAATCGCCGCCTCCCTGGAAATAGTGCGCCACATCCAGTTCCAGCTTGACGTAGCGCGGGTCGGACGCTTGCAGAATTTGCTCCACCGCCTCGGGTCGCTCGCCAAGAGAACCCATGTGATTGTGATATCCCAACGAGATTCCCAGGTCCGCGGTGCGTTTTCCAACCTCCGTCAACACTGCACCGAGGCGCTTGTAATCGGCAGCTGTGATCGCACGTTCTTTTGGACGCTGATCGATGACTTGCAGGTAAAGTCCGCCGACATCGTGTACAAACTTGGCGTGCGCCACGTGTCTGGCTATCTCTTGTGCCTCGACTGCTGGATCGATATTCAAACTACCGCTTGAGAGGGCCACCATTTTCATTTCGTGTTTCTGCAGCAATTCGCGCAACTCGGTGGCGCCGGCAAACTCCTTGATGCAGTTTTCACGCAACTGAATTCCATGGAAGCCGAGCGCCGCGATATCTTCAATGGCTTGGCGATCTTTGCCGTCCCATGTGATCGCTGCATATCCGACGCGGATCTCCGCGGGCGCGGCAGAAATGGGGATATCGAAATACGAGAGATCCATCGGCGGATAGAGCCGCTCCGGCACGAGCGACGCCCATGCAGGAATTGACGAGGCGGTGGTCGCAGCGGCCAGGGCCCCAGCGCCCACAAGAAATTCGCGACGAGGAAATCGAATCGGCACTGATGTGCCCTCCAGCAGGAGTCACAAGATGGCAGTCGTTAAATCTACTCCAAATCCAGGTCTCTCATCTAGCGTTTCGCGAAGCAGAAGAATGGTCCACAGGCTATAATTTGGAGTCGCCTTCGTCTATTTGAATTTGTGTCCCTGATGGAGGCTGTGTGCTCGATCCAACTTGGCAAGAGCTGTACAGGGCTGCTCTAACCGAATCCAATCCCCACAGATTGTACGGCCGCATCGAAGCAGCTCGGCGAGCGATTCACAAGCGATTGGAGGAGATCGAAGATTCAGGCGATATTCGCGAGCGTCAACAATTGGACAGCGCTCTCCACGCCTTGTTCACGTTGCCTACGAGGAGGCGCTCGGCCTAAGAATTAGGTCGGAGCTTGGCCTGGAGCGGCGGGTTGATTCAAAGTGTGATTTGACTGGCGAGAGCTATGCTGCGTCGTCCTCGACCTTAATACGCAAAGATTTCAGAAACTTCAGATCCTGCTCGCTAACTTTCAGGTCAGGGTTGCTGGTCAGGGTCGTGACCATGGAGGCCTTCTCGCTGGGTTTCTCGCCGGGGCGGCTGACCCCAATCGTGGCCTCAAGCACCAGGAAGATATCGTAACCGCCGTCCTTGATTCGGGACACCACGTCGGCAATCTGCTCGGAGTCCGCCAAGGACTCATTGATCGCTTCGCCCAACTCCTTCATAAGGTGTTTCAATTCCTGGTCCACGAATCCCCCGGTCTGGCCGAACAGGGCCTGTTTCTTAGATGCCGATGCAGGTCCGAAGTACGGCTCGTAAAATACCTTTGGCGGTATTCTAAACCCAGAGATTGGTAAAATCGAGAGCGATGGCAAATGTCTCCACAGCCCGAAAACTGGGCATCGCTGCCCGCATCGCTGGGCAGCAGGTGAAGCGTACACGTACCTATAGCGCCCTGCTAAGCGGCGCACGTGCCACTCTGGGCCATTTTGGCGCGGTCCTGAACCAGCTTTGGCTGGAAATAACAGGCTTTGTTTTCCTCGCCTTTGCTGGGGTTGGCATTGTGGCCTTCTTTCGCGAATATTCGGCTTATCATGCTGGCAGGGCAACTTCGGGTAGGGTAGCGGCTGCCGCGGTTTTTAGCGCGATGTTTGCCTGGTTTGGCACTACTTCCTTCTGGCGGGCACGAAAACGACGATAATTTCTGATGCCCCACAAGCCTAAGGCGCGCGATTTGCCCGCAGATCCAGAAACTTCTTCTCATATTCCGATTCGCCAGCTCTACACGCCCTCTGATTTGGAGAACTGGGACTACGACCAGCGGGCAGGCTATCCGGGAGACTTCCCTTTCGCGCGCGGCGTACAACCAACTATGTATCGCGGACGGCTTTGGACCATGCGCCAATATGCGGGCATGGGAGACGCGGAAGAATCTAACCAGCGATACAAATATCTCCTGGCCCACGGAACCACTGGGTTGTCTGTAGCTTTTGATCTGCCCACGCAGATCGGTCTGGATTCTGATCATGCTCTTGCCGCTGCCGAAGTTGGCAAGGTCGGAGTTGCGATTGATTCCATCGAAGACATGGAGCGGCTATTGGACGGAATCGACCTGACTAAGATTTCGACTTCGATGACGATTAACGCGACTGCGCCCATCCTGCTGGCGCTCTATGTGGCAGTGGCGCGCCGGCAGGGAGCGGATATCACAAAGCTCTCCGGCACGGTGCAGAACGACGTTTTGAAGGAATACATTGCGCGCGGTACTTATATCTATCCCGTAGCGCAGGCCATGAGGCTGGTTACAGACCTGTTGGCCTGGACAAACCAGAATGTGCCTGAGTGGAACACGATTTCCATTTCTGGTTATCACATGCGCGAGGCCGGGGCGACCGCTGTGCAGGAAGTGGCATTCACCTTGGGCAACGGAATCGCCTACGTTCAGGCGTCGATCGACGCAGGATTAGATGTAGATGTCTTTGCTCCTCGGGTTTCATTCTTCTTTAATTCGCACAACAATTTTCTCGAGGAAGTCGCCAAATTTCGAGCGGCGCGGCGTATGTGGGCGCACATCATGCGCGAGAAGTTTGGCGCCAAGGACCAGCGTTCGTGGATGCTGCGCTTTCACACCCAAACGGCTGGTTCCACTCTCACAGCGCAGCAGCCGGAGAACAATATCGTGCGCACGGCAATTCAGGCGATGGCGGCGGTCCTGGGGGGCACGCAATCGTTGCACACGAATTCTTTCGATGAAGCCTTGTCCCTTCCGACCGAGCAGGCGGCGCGAATCGCGTTGCGTACCCAGCAAATTGTGGCCTATGAATCGGGTGCGCCAAACACCATAGATCCGCTTGCGGGATCGTATTTCATCGAATCCCTCACAGACGAGATTGAGAAGCGGGCGAACGATTACCTGGAGAAGATTGACGCGCTGGGCGGAATGCTGAAAGCCGTCGAACGTGGATATGTGCAGCAGGAAATTCAGAATGCAGCATATGAATATCAAAGAGCAGTTGAGAGCGGAGAGGCCACGGTAGTAGGCGTGAATCGCTTCGCTCAGGATGCAGGGAAAGCGGTCCCAATCCAGCGCATTGACGAGTCGCTGGAACGCAAACAAGTGGAGCGAGTCCGCGCGTTGCGATCCAGGCGCGATCCTGGCCCCTGGAAGCAGGCCATGAATGCCATCGAGGCGGCTGCTCGTTCGGGCGAGAACCTTATGCCGAGAATTCTTGCCGCCGTGGAAACCTATGCCACGGTAGGCGAGATTTCAGACGCTATGCGCGGGGTGTTTGGCGAGTATCAGGAAGCCGTAGTCATCTGATTTCCAGAGCAGCCTATTCGTCAGACGTTCTGTAGCCGCAGGCTTCCCGGCAAGGCGGACAATAGTAGAGGCCATCGTGACAGAGGCGAACGTCTAACTGACTCTGGCAGGAGCAGCAGTACTTCTCGCAGCCACATTTTGCCTCATTCAGTTCGCATTGCATGCAGACGAATTGTTTGCCGGTTCCAGCGCTGGAGCTCATGGGAAAACTCTACCCTCTCTGCCAGCGGTTGCGAAGATGCCCTAGGTAACGAGTGGTTGAGTCCTAGTGGGTAGCTATTAGCTGCTCATCCCGCCGCCGTTCCCCCAGACGCTGAGCACCAGAGGGGGCCATTTGCCGGATGTTAGAATAGTGAGATCGCATGTCGTCGAAGTCCTTGTCTGTGCTTACCTCCGAAACGAAACCCGCCACTCCCAAGGTAGGATTCGTGAGCCTCGGCTGCCCCAAAAACCTGGTGGACAGCGAGGTGATGATGGGCATGCTCGCCCAGGCCGGCGCCGACCTTGTTTCCCGTGCTGAAGACGCCGAAATAATCGTCGTCAACACTTGCTCATTCATCGAGAGCGCGCAACAGGAGTCGGTGAATACGATCCTGGAAATGGCCCGCCACAAGTCAGGGAAGGCCCGCAAGTTGATCGTCGCAGGATGCCTAGTGGAACGCTACCGCGACGAGATTCGCAAGAACATTCCGGAAGTGGACGCTGTGGTAGGCACCGGGGAGCTCGAAAATATTCTCGCCGCTGCCGGAATTGCTACCCCTGCCGCGACTGATTCGCCATTCAATATTCTTACTTCACGCCCTGAAGGCGATGCTCGTGCCGCCGCAGGACGCTTTTCCCGCGAATCCTGGGACGGAGCCATCGCGGACCTGCCAAATTATCTGTACAACGAAGCCACTCCGCGCGTGCTGGCCACGCCGCGTTCCACGGCCTACATAAAGATCGCTGAAGGATGCGATCACCCGTGCAGCTTCTGCATCATTCCGCAGCTCCGAGGAAAATTTCGGTCGCGCCGATTTGAGTCAGTTGTTGCCGAGGCTGAACGCCTTGCCCGCTCCGGCGTGCGCGAGATCACCCTGATCGGTCAGGACACCACTTGCTACGGCGAAGACTTCGACCTGAAAGATGGCCTTGCCCTGCTGCTTGAAAGACTCGCGGCCATCGAAGAGCTGCGCTGGGTGCGCTTTCTCTACGCGTACCCCAACAAGATCACCGGGCGCCTGCTTGGAACCATTGCCGCCCACGAGAAGATCTGCTCTTACATGGACGTCCCGTTGCAACACGCCTCCGCCGCGACTCTGAAGCGAATGAAGCGCGGCGGCAGCGCAGACATTTTCCTGCGCACTATAGAAAAGATGCGGCGCATCATTCCGGGCGTTACCTTGCGCACTTCATTCATTGTGGGATTTCCAGGCGAAACTGAAAAAGAATTTGAAGAGCTTTGTGATTTTGTTCGGGCGGCGGAATTCGACTGGATGGGCGCCTTCGCCTACTCCGACCAGGAGGGCGCCACCGCTTTTTCACTCGACCAAAAGCTTTCGCCTCGCGAAATCGAGCGCCGGCGCAAGCACGTAATGCAAATCCAGAAGGGAATCAGCAAGCGTAAGAAGAAAGCGTTGCGTGGGAAAGAATTCGACGTACTTCTCGAAGGGCCATCGGAAGAAAGCGATCTGCTGCTTGAGGGCCGCACCGTGATGCATGCCCCCGAAATCGATGGCAAACTCTATATCGCTGACGTTCCCGAGGGACTGGCGCCCAATCCCGGGGAGTTTTATCGCTGCCAGATCACCGAAACGCATGAGTACGATCTGGTGGCGAAGATCGTATAGCTTTCACGCGGTCTTCTTCAGTACCAGCGCTGAATTCTTCGACCCGAATCCCACGCAGTTGCACACCGCATGCTCGATGCTTGCCTTGCGTCCGACATCAGGAACGTAGTCGAGGTCGCAATCCGGATCAGGTGAATCAAGATTGATGGTCGGAGGGACCGTTCCATGTTCCATGGCAATCAGCGTCGCGGCCACGCTGGCTGCGCCACATGCACCCTGGGCGTGTCCGATCTGCGATTTCAACGCGGTCATGGGAATCTTGTATGCGTGATCGCCCAAGGCCAGTTTCACGGCGCGCGTCTCCAAACGGTCATTCATCTCCGTTGACGTCCCGTGCAGACTCACGTACTGAATGTCTTCAGGTGCGATCTTCGATTCTTCCAGCGCCAAAGTGATGGCGCGCGCCGGTTCTTCCGGTGAATCACTCATGCGAACGCGATGATAAGCCTCGCAGGTGGCGCCATAGCCAGTGACCTCCGCATAAATCTTTGCGCCTCGTGCTTTGGCGTGCTCGTACTCTTCAAGAACAAACATCCAGGAGCCTTCGGCGAGCACAAAACCGTCGCGATCGGCAGAGAACGGTCTCGAAGCACGCTCCGGCGCGTGGTTCCAGGATTGCGTTAAGGCGCGCAGCATGGTGTAGCCCTTGATGATTCCCTCAGTGACGGGAGAATCCACGCCTCCCGCCAAAAACATGGGCTGCACGCCTGCCTGAATGTGCTGATATGCGTAGCCAAGCGCGTCGGTCGAGGAAGTGCATCCCGCGGTAACGACGTGGCTGTAGCCGCGGAAGCCGAATCGCATGCTGATTTCGCTGGGAATCGTGCCCATGGTCCCGGAAGGAATGCAGAACAGGCTGACCTGTTTCTCTTTGCCGCTGTGCCATAAGCGGTATTGCTGCTCGGAAAATTCTTGTGCGCCGCCGCCAGTTCCGAGCACGATCCCGATTTGCCGTTTTTCATCAATCGACATTTTCGTCATGTCGAGCCCGGAGTCGGCGACCGCTTCGGTGGTAGCGGCAAGGCAGAGAGGGACAACCCGCGACACATGCTTGCGTTCACGAGCGTCTACCCAAGTAAGCTCATCGAACTCGGGGATCTCGCCCGCGATGTGGACAAGAAGCGGAGAAGAGTCGAACCGCGAAATGCGTTTCACGCCGGACTTCCCGGCGAGCACGGCCCGGCAGAAGGCTTCCTTGCCGGTACCGTTCGGGCTTACGACGCCCATTCCTGTGATGACGACGCGAGGCAGCATGAATGAGGTTGAGATCTGTCTGATGCGAGCTTTCCGTCTCCAGTTACGCCGGCAGTGGGATAATCATACAGATGCCGCTTGGATTGTACATTTCCGTGCCGTTCTGCAAAACGAAATGCACCTATTGCAACTTCGCTTCTGACGTTTTTTCGCGTGCCGTGTTCGACCGGTACATCGCCCGCGTTTGCTTCGAAATCGAGCACGCCCACGAAACCGCTGAACAGATGGGCGGTCTGATCGATGACGCCGTAGACTCTGTCTATCTCGGCGGCGGGACTCCCACCATCTTACAAGTAGCGCAGTTAGAGCGGCTTTTTGTCACCATTTCGCAAAATTTCGATTTGACGGCGAACGCTGAAATTACGGTGGAATGCGCGCCGGGTACGCTGTCTCAAGCTATGGTTGACGCTCTCGCCGGTTGCGGCGCGAATCGCGTGAGTTTGGGCGTGCAATCGTTTGTCGACCGGGAGGCGGCATCGGTTGGCCGTCTGCACAAACGGGAAACCGTGTTGGACGATATTGCGCGCCTGCGTGCAGCCGAAATTTCAAACATCAATGTGGACCTGATTGCGGGGTTGCCGCACCAAACCCGCGAGAGCTGGGACGAGTCGCTGAATGAGCTGATCGCGTTAAACGTCCCACATGCCAGCGTTTATATGCTCGAAGTGGACGAAGATTCCCGGCTTGGTCGCGAAGTCATTGCCGGAGGGCAGAAATATCATGCCCACTTCGTTCCTGATGAAGACCTCACTGCCGATATGTACGAAATTGCCTGCGAGCGCCTGAATGGTGCCGGAATTCAGCAATACGAAATTTCTAATTTCGCGCGGGCTGGCTGGGAGTCAAAGCACAATCTGAAGTACTGGACACGCCAGCCCTATCTTGGGGTCGGGGTCGATGCGCATTCCATGCTGAGGGTGGATGGGGAAGGGGACGGTTCTAAGAATTGCAGGAACGCAAGGCTGGACGATCCGGGAAGGGCACGACTTCCAGTCGTGCCGAAAGTGCAAACAGACGAATCATTCGGCACGGCTGAACGCCGTGCCCTTCCCGGTTTGCACCCGATCCGTGAAGCTCTTCCGCAGCCTGTCCATTCGCACGGACTGCCATCCCCAAAATCGTTCAGCGACAATCGTGTCAGCGCTCGTGATCTCGACTGCGTGCGCTTCGCGACGGCTGACTCATTGGAGTCCTACATCGCTGGAGCGCCACTCCGGCAAACTCCAGTGTCAAGGCACGCCGCTTTAGAAGAGACTTTCTTTCTGGGACTGCGGCTTACGAAGGGCGTGGACTTGCGACGAGTGGCGGCAGAATTCGGAAAAGATGCGCTCGCCGGTTTCTCACCGATACTCGCGGAGTGCGCGGAGGCTGGACTGCTGGAGATGCAGGAGAACTTTGTTCGCCTCACTCCGAGAGGTCGACTGCTCTCCAATGAGGTCTTCGGAAGATTCATTTCGATCGAAGCAGAGGTGGCGAACGGCTGAGCATTCTCCCGGACATCCAACGGGTGGAGCAGGGCCTTTGGCCCTGCGTTCAACCATCGTTCAACCATCCATGATGCTCAAACGCAGCGCCGAAGGCGCTGCTCCACCCAAGCTGTCTATCAGCTTTCGGCTATAATCCAAACCCGAAGGCGAGGTGCCCCCATGGGCCTCTATTCACATTACGACGATGCGCATAACCATCCCGTAAACCGGGTGCTGCACATGATCGCAATCCCGGTTGGCTTCTCATCCATCATTGTGGTCTGGTTTCATTGGATCATCGGCCTGCTACTCATCCCGACAGCTTTTGCGCTCGCCTGGCTCGGGCATCTGATCGAAGGCAATAAGCCGGCGTTTCTCACCAATCCGGCGCACGTGTTCGTGGCGCCGCTGTGGATGGTGAAAAAGATTTTCGGCAGAGGCGGCAAAAAAGCCGCTTAACCAACCGGTCGGTACGAGCATTTCTTTTCATCCTCTCCGCTGTGTTGTAATAAATCATTTCCCCGCAGGGGAGGGATCTTGGATTTCCAGCTCAACGAAGAACAACTGCAGCTCAAGAAGAGTGTTCGCGAATTTGCTGCGAGCGAAATTGCCCCAAATGTTCGCAAGTGGGACGAACACGGAGAATTCCCGCTCTCGACCATCAAGGAACTCGGCAAACTTGGACTGATGGGCGTGGTTTTTCCGTCCGAACTGGGCGGCGCGGGCATGGGATACGTCGAGTACGTGATTGCGATTGAGGAACTCTCGCGCGTGGATGGTTCGGTCGGCATCATTGTGGCGGCGCATACTTCGCTCGGCTCCAATCATATTTTTCTGGCAGGAAACGACGCCCAGAAGAAGAAGTATTTGCCCAAGCTGGCCGCCGGAGAATTCATCGGCGCCTGGGGACTGACCGAGCCGTCCTCCGGTTCCGATGCGGGCAGCGCGCGCATGACCGCGGTTCGCAAGGGCAAGAGCTGGGTGCTGAACGGCACCAAAACTTTTTGCACAAACGGCCACTATGCCGACGTCCTTGTGGTGGTCGCCGTGACCGACCGCGCCGCGCACACCCACGGACTGTCGGCATTTATTGTCGAGAAAGGAACTCCGGGTTTCCGTCCGGGCAAGAAAGAAGACAAACTAGGTCTGCGTGCCAGTGATACCGCCGAACTGATTTTCGAAGACTGTGTCCTTCCTGCCGAAAACCTGCTCGGGACCGAAGGCCAGGGGTTTGTGGACGCCATGCGCGTGCTGGATGGCGGCCGGGTCTCGATTGCCGCTCTGTCGCTCGGAATGGCGGAAGGCGCCTACGAAGCTGCCCTGAATTATTCCAGGCAGCGCAAGCAGTTCGGACGCGCCATCAGCGATTTTCAGGCCATCCAATGGAAGCTGGCGGATATGGCCACGGAAATCGAAGCTGCGAAACTGTTGACGTTTCGGGCCGCTGCTATGAAAGATGCAGGTCTCAAGACAACTCTGGAATCCTCAATGGCCAAGCTCTTCGCCAGCGAAGTCGCCGTGAAGTGTGCGAACGAAGGGGTGCAGATTCACGGCGGCTACGGATTCATCAAAGATTATCCTGCAGAAAAGTATTATCGCGATGTGAAGTTGTGCACCATCGGCGAAGGCACGAGTGAGATACAGAGGCTCGTGATTGCCAGGCAGTTGCTGAAAGATTAGCTATGTCAGTTCTCTCAAAGCTGTTCGGTTCCAAGGCAGCTACCAAAGGTGGAAGCCCCGCCGAAGTATTCACAGGACTTCGAAAGATGGTCTTTGCGAGCAAACCGTCTAATTTTGGGCCGAACGGTCTTTGGGGTGTACTTATGGAAACTGCTTATCCCAAAGGTGTGGCTACGATGGTGGCCGTGGCCGATGGGTCTGTCAGTGTCTATTTCAGCAAAGGAGGCGGAATCCTGGGTCTCGGTGGTCATGAGGGTCCTCGCAGGGCAGCATCGAGTCTCTTGGAGTTTGCTCCTCGATTCTCTGGACAATGTAAGCCGACTACGGAGTTTCCGTTGCCAAGCGTTGGAAATACCCGCTTCTACCTGATCGGCCCCACGACGACATTCACAGCCGAGGCCAGCGAAACCGATTTGGGACAGGGTCGTCTCGCTTTCTCACCGCTGTTCCATAAGTGTCACGAGTTGATGACGGAGATAAGAAAGGTGGACGAAAAGCTCAAATCAGAGCGATCGAGCGGTTCCCAGCCTCTGCAGAAATAGAATTCCGACAAAAGCTCCACCCTCGTCTCATCTCCTTTACACTATCGCCTTGGCGCAACATGTCCAATCACTCATTCACCAACTTCGCTCTGGCGACTCGCGCGCCCTCGCCCGCGCCATCTCGACGGTCGAGAATCACACGCCAGGCTGGCTCGATTTGCTCAAGGCTCTTTTTCCCTACAGCGGACATGCTCGCACTATTGGAATGACCGGCGCCCCCGGCGCGGGCAAGAGCACGCTGGTCGATCAACTCGCCAAACACTATCGCAAAGAAAATCGTACGGTGGGAATTATCGCCGTTGATCCGACCAGCCCTTACACCGGAGGCGCGATTCTTGGCGACCGCATTCGCATGCAGGAGCATTTTTCTGACCCCGGCATTTACATCCGCAGCATGGCAACGCGGGGTTCTCTAGGAGGACTTGCCCGCACGACGGCTGATGTCGCCATGGTGCTGGATGCGTCCGGCCGCGACTTGGTGATGATTGAAACCGTTGGCGTTGGTCAGGACGAAGTTGATGTTGTGCGCGTCGCCGACATCACCGTCGTGATTCTGGTGCCCGGCATGGGGGATGACGTGCAGACGATCAAAGCTGGGATCATGGAAATTGCTGACATTTTTCTGATCAACAAAAGCGACCATGAAGGCGCGGAAAGGGTGGAGCGCGAAGTCCGCGCCCTGCAATCGCTGGCGGTGCGCGCCGACAACTGGACTCCGCCGATTGTGAAAACGGTGGCGACGGCAGGTTCTGGTGTGAAGGAACTCGCGGACGTAATCACGGACTATGAGGCATGGTTGCGTAAGCAAGAGTTGCTTTTGCAACGCAGGACGCAGAACTGGGAAACGCGTCTGCTTGAGATGCTTCGCGATACGTTTCTGGAAAAGGCCCGTGCGACCATATCCGATGGCGATTTGTCGCGCTACGCAGCGGAAATTGTCCAGCATAAGCGTGACCCGTATTCTGTGGTAGAAGAGATTGCGGGGAAAGTGTGGAAGAGCGGCCCTTGAGGGCCGCGTAAGACGTGACGCGATTTTGCGCGGCGCTGAAAGCGCCGCTCTTCCACGTATTGTGCAGAGCGCAAGGCGGGCGCGGGCGCCCGCCCCACATGTCCTCACACGAGTCGCTATGACCTTTAGCCTCGACCATCTCGGCATTGCTGTCCGCTCGCTTGCGACGGCGAAGGTCATCTACGAAAAACTTGGCCTCTCCATCTCGCCCGAGGAGATCGTTGAAGCCGAAAAGGTCCGCGTGGTCATGGTTCCACTCGGGGAGACTCGTCTCGAACTCCTTGAAGCTACCTCGGACGACTCTGTGATCGCCAAGTTCATCGCCAAGCGCGGAGAAGGTTTGCACCACATTTCGCTTCGTGTCCCTGATCTGAACACCGTGGTAGAGAAACTCAAGCGCGACGGCGTCCGCATGGTTTCCAACGAAATCAAGGCCGGCGCCGGAGGCCATTGCTTCATCTTCATCCATCCCTCGAGCACCGGAGGCGTGCTGCTCGAACTGGTCGAGTCTGGCCGCTGACCATGCTCATCCTCGCTGTTGACACTTCAGGCAAGAACGGCAGCATCGCACTTGTACGATTTGGGGCGGAGACCGCCCACACGCTGGAGGTCGTCGCGCTCGCAGGTGGAACTTTCTCGGCGCAGCTGGTTCCACAGATCTCGGAATTATTGAAGACGCACAATCTCACGAAGAGCGACATTGATGCGTTCGCCGTGGCGTCCGGCCCAGGTTCGTTCACCGGACTTCGCGTCGGTCTCGCTGCTGTCAAAGCTCTCTCCGAAATTCTCGAGAGGCCCATTGCTGCCGTGTCTTTGCTGGAAGCTGTCGCGTGCGCAGCAGGAATCGAGGGCGAGGTGGCCGCTGCGTTGGACGCGGGTCGCGGCGAAATGTATTTTGGCAAGTCCAGAGTCGTGGGCTCCCGCGCAACGATGGTGAGCCAGCAACTTGTGACTGTCCCGGAATTGCTTGCCTGTACTGTCGACCAGGAAATCGTTACTCCAGACCAAAAAATAGCCGACCTCGCACGAGAGAACAACCTGCGAGTGACGCAAATTGATCCACCCAGAGCGGACACAATCGCGCGCCTCGGTTTCATGAAAATCCAGGCTGGCGAAGTTATCTCTGCAGAAGCTCTTGATGCCAACTACATCCGTCGTAGCGACGCCGAGACTAAGAAATCGATCAGCCATCAGTAAGCATGAGCCAGAAACGAGGGCCAAAGTCGGAGTTCGTCATCGTCTGGGAGTTCCGCGTACGCCCTGGCAAGCGGCGAGCATTTGAAAAGGCCTATGGACCCGATGGCGACTGGACACGGTTCTTCCGCACCGGCAAAGGCTACATCCGCACCGAGCTGCTCAGCGATCGGGGAACGCCACTTCGCTACCTGACGCTTGATTTCTGGGCGTCGCGCACGGATTATGAGCACTTCAAGAAAGATAACCGCGCTGAATATCAGACGATCGATAAGAAATGCGAGTCACTGACAGAAAAGGAAGTCGAGATCGGCCAATTCACGCCTCGCCGCTGACTGGGCGCCGGATGATTCTTAAGCCGTGACTGCCACATCGCGCTGCATCTTATACGCGTTGGCGAGGTACTGAAGCACCATACGCTGAGTATTGAAGAAGGAGCCGTTCAGGGCGATGGCATAGCGCATCACTTCGGTGTATCGGTTTGGGCGTCCGTAAAACATCGGGACGATTTCGCGCTCCAACTTGTCATAAAGCGCAGCGACTTCCAGGGATGGGTCTTCTGCGACTTCGCTACTGCCTATCGCCCATCCGGTAACGCCTTCGATGTGTCCTTCCGCCCACCAACCATCCACGACGCTGAAACTTGGCACGCCGTTCAAAGCGGCTTTCATGCCACTGGTGCCAGAAGCTTCCTGCGGGCGCATAGGCGTGTTCAACCAGAGATCAACGCCTGAGGTGATGAGCCTTCCCCAGCGCATGTCGTAGTTCTCGACGTAAACGGTGCGAATAATATCGGCCAGAGACGACGCTCCGCCGACCACGCGGCGAATCAGGTTCTTTCCCCCTTCATCGTTAGGGTGAGCTTTGCCGCCATACACAAGTTGAATCGGGCCGATATCGCGAGCTATATGACGAAGGCGCTCTGGGTCCTGAAACAGCAGGTCGGCGCGTTTGTAAGTGCTGGCGCGTCGCGCAAAACCGAGAGTCAACAATTTCGGATCGAGCTGCACGCCGAATGACCGGCTGACTTCTGCAAACAACTCGGTCTTAGCCTCGGAATGCGCTTCACGGATGGCTGGCAGAGGAATACTGATGGCGTAACGCAGATAATTATTGTCGCTGCGCCAGCCCGGAATGTAAGCGTCAAACAGCTCACTGAATGCCGGAGATGTCCAAGTGATGGCGTGAACTCCGTTCGTGATTGCGCTGATGTCGTACGCCGGAAACATTCCGCGGGAAACTTCACCGTGGCGCATAGCCACACCGTTCACGTATCCCGAGAATCGCAATGCCAGGTATGTCATGTTCAGGGCGTCGCCTTCCCAGGCTTCGGCCTCATCGAGCAGAGACACCTGTTCGCGTCCGAGAATCTGGCCTACCAAGGTGCGCGGGAACTGATCGTGGCCAGCGGGAACCGGAGTATGGGTAGTGAAGATGCACATGTTGCGCACGCCATCAATGTCGAGCTGCTTCAGGCGGCCGGCAAAGCTCTGTTCGAGCCTTCTCTCAAGCAGGCCGAGCGAGAGAAGGGCCGAGTGGCCCTCGTTCATGTGATAGGTCTCGATCTGTCCGGAAAAAGCTTTCTGGAGAAGCAGGAAGCCGCCCAACCCGAGCACGATCTCCTGCGCCAGACGATAACGCTGATCGCCGCCGTAAAGTGAGTCGGTGAGCCGACGATCGTATTCCGCGTTCTCTGGCATGTCGGTGTCGAGCAGAAACACGGGGACGATTTCGCCCGAAATGCCGGTAATGGTGTACTTCCAGGCGCGAACCGAGACTTGGCGGCCTTCGATCTCGACCGAAACATGCGGGCCAACTTCGGGAAGTTGAGTTTCTGGATCCCATTCTTGCGGCTGCTCGAATTGGTTTCCGGACGCATCGAGAATTTGCCGGAAGTAGCCCTTCCGGTAAGCCAGGGTAATGGCAACCAGAGGCGTACCGAGATCGGCGGCAGAGCGGAGAGTGTCGCCCGCCAGGATTCCCAGACCCCCGCTATAAGTAGGGATGTCTGGTTCCAAGGCTATTTCCATCGAAAAATAGGCCACTCGGGGAGAGACCGTTTTCTTCATTCGTCCCTTTTCACCGCTGAAAAAGATTCCGCCGCAAACCTAAACGAGAGATGTCTAGACTGAGGCGCGTTTTTGAGGAACTCAGCTAGTATAACGTTTCGGTGCCCGCCGCTTCCAGAAAATAGATCAGTTCTCGCGCTCGACCAAGAATCGCGCCAAGCTCTTCAGAACCTCAGCTCGGGGACCAAGACTCTTCAATGCCTCATCCGCCGACTTGAGCAGTTCGGCAGCCCTCTTTCGTGATTCCTCCAACCCAAACAGCGCAGGATACGTGGCCTTCTCCGAAGCCATGTCCTTTCCAGCTGTCTTGCCAAGTTGCTCGGATGTTTGCGTCACATCAAGCACGTCGTCCACAATTTGGAAGGCCAGCCCGATTGCCTGTCCGAAGTGGCGCAAATTACCGACCTCCTCCGACGCGGCACCTGCATAGATGCCGCCGCTGACCACGCTGGCTGTAATCAGCGCGGCAGTTTTTGAGCGATGGATGTATTCCAAGGTTTCCGCATCCGGCCTGGTGTGCTCCGCTTCCAAATCAACCACCTGCCCGCCAATCATTCCGTCGACCGTGCCTGTGCCTCTAGCTATCTCTTCGACGATTCTCACGCGAGCTTCAGTCGGGCAGCGAAGGCGCGACAGAACTTCATAAGCCCGGGTTTGGAGGGCATCTCCGGCCAGGATGGCGATTGCCTCCCCAAAGACCTTGTGGCAGGTGGGACGGCCGCGGCGCAAGTCATCATTGTCGAGGGCGGGGAGATCATCGTGGATGAGCGAATAGGTGTGCAGCATTTCGAGAGCAGCGCCAAGGTCCTCGATTCCCACCGGCAACGAACCCGCAACTGCGCGACCGGCTTCCATGCACAAGATGGGCCGAATGCGCTTGCCTCCGGCAAAGACGCTGTGGCGCATGGCTTGATGAATGGAAGTCGGACGCTGGCTGGCGGCGGGCAGGAGATGCTCCAACGCCGTGTCGGTGAGCCTGCGTCCCTGATCGAGTGTTTGCGCCAGCATGGAGGTGAGTATAACAAGCGCAAAGGCGGGCCCTCCCCTTCGCTCCCTGGTGAAAGTGCGGGTGTATCATCCCCGCAACTCCAAATTTCGAGAATGCGCATGATCACCAGATTGGTTTCTTCCTTCGCATTGGTCGCTACGCTGTTCGCTGCCGTGCTTAGCCACGCACAGCAGCCTAATTACGATTTCATAATCACAGGGGCCCACATCGTCGACGGCACTGGCGCTCCCTGGTTCGTGGGAGATATTGGGATTGTCGGCGACCGCATCGCGGCCATCGGCCATCTCCGCGATGCCGCGGCCAAGAAGCGAGTGGAAGCCGCCGGGCTGGCGGCGTCACCCGGTTTTATCGACGTTCAAGGCCAATCGGAATTCAACGTCCTTGTGGATGGTCGTGCCGCGAGCAAAATCACTCAGGGAGTGACCACTGAAATTACGGGAGAAGGCACGTCGATCGCGCCGCTCAACGAGCGCTTGCTTGAGGATCTCCAGCCGAGCGCGAAGAAGTATGGCGTGGAGCTAGATTGGCGGTCTCTTGACGAATATTTCCGTCATTTTGAGCGCGCCCGGCCGGCCATCAATCTGGCGACGTTTGTGGGCGCTGGTGGGTTGCGCAATTACGTCATAGGAAAAGATGACCGTCCGGCTACACCGGCCGAACTCGAGCAGATGGGTCAGCTAGTCGCCCAGGCGATGGAGCAAGGTGCGTTCGGCTTGAGTTCCGCGCTTCAGTACGTGCCCGACTCATTTGCATCTACCGACGAAATTGTGGAACTGGCGAAAGTTGCGCATAGATACGGCGGCGTTTATTTCACGCACCAGCGGTCAGAAGGCGATCGAATTTTCCCGTCTCTTGACGAAATTTTCAACATCTCCCAACGCGCTGGAATTTCCGCCACGATTTGGCACTTGAAAACTGCTTATCGCGAGAACTGGGGCAATATGCCGGAAGTCCTGAAAAGAATTGAAGCGGCCCGCGCGCGGGGGATTGACGTAGCCGCGAGCGTTTATCCCTACACGCGCGGTTCAAATAGCCTGATCGCGTGCTTTCCGAGCTGGATATCGGAAGGCAGCACTGAGAAGATGTTGGAGCGTCTGAAGGACCCTACGCAGCGCGCCCGCGCTCAGAAGGAAATGGATGAGCCAAGCACTACGTGGGAGAACCAGTGGCATGGCTCTGGCGGCGGTGAGGGAGTGATGTTAATTCAGGTGCTGAACCCGGAGCTGCACAAGTACGAAGGCATGAACTTCGTCGAAATTGGGCGGCAAATGGGCAAAGATCCGAAGGACGCAGCTATGGATGTCGCCATCTCTGATCGAGGCCAGAGCCAAGTTGTCATTGCGATCATGCAGGAAGACGATGTGCGCGCGGCGGTTTCGAATCCACTGGTCACTTATGGTTCTGATTCCGGAGCGCAGGCCGAAGATGGGCCGCTGAGCACCACCAAAGCGCACCCACGGGCCTTCGGTACTTTTCCTCGCATTCTGGCGGAATACGTGCGAACTGGGCGCACCATGCGCCTGGAAGAAGCTGTGCGCAAAATGACTTCGCAAGCCGCGAGCCGGGTCGGAATTATGGATCGCGGAGTTCTGCGGCCCGGAATGATTGCAGATATCGCTGTCTTCGATCCCGCGAATATCAAAGACACGGCGACCTACAACGAACCTCTTCATTACTCAGTAGGAGTGAAAGATGTTTTCGTAAATGGCAGGCCGGTTGTGCTCGATGGCAAGATTACCGAGGAGCGCCCGGGACGCGCCTTGCGCGGGCCTGGATACAAGCCCGTGTTGGGTATTTTAAATACGCGGTGACAAGCCCTGGGGCACGAACATGGGTTCGCATCTTAAAGACAAAAAGGACGCCGAAGCGTCCTTTTAGAAATTAGATTCTTGCGCGCTCACGCCACCATGGTGTGGACTATTGTCGCGTTGCGCACCGTCGCAAACAGAATCCCACGCATGTCTGACGATGGGCAGCAGTCATCCGCGCCGACACTTAGGCTGCGCGTCCACATCTCCTCATCCGCAACGCGATGGTTGCAGACGATACGGGTCTCTTTAAAGTCACGCTTCAGTGATTCAACATCACCGAGAGTTACGGACTCCAAGTCAAGAATGATCGCAAACGGGTGGTGTTTGGCGGCAGCGTGGCGCAGTTCATCTACAGACCTGGCCACGTGTATGCCATGAAACGAATTCGACAACGAGGCGGCAAGCGTCTGCGCGACCTTGGGATCGCTTTGGAGCAGGACTACGTTGGTATGCTGCATAAGCTCCTCGGTTCTCGCCGCTTTTCTACGGCTGCTAGAGCTCCGGCAGATGCCCACTGCATCGGAGCGGGGAAGGGTTTGCCGCAACGCTCGGTGCTTTGTGATCGTTCTCAGCGATCGAACGGTTCGGCCTGAATCTTACCGTTTTGCTTGAGGAGAATTTCCACTTTGCCTTCTGCTTCCTCCAGTTCCTTCCGGCAAGAAGCTGAAAGCTGCATTCCTTCTTCGAACAGAGTTAGTGACTTTTCCAGCGGCACTTCACCCTGCTCCAGCTCCTGTACGATTTTTTCCAGGCGCTGAATGCACTCTTCAAATTTTGGCAAAAGGGGAAAGACTCCTTGCAGCAAATTTTACACCGAACCTACTTAGGGGCCATAGGGTAAAGACTGTAGCAAAAACGTTATTTGGTCTAAGGTGCTGTCTTAAGGTTAGTGTCCTACGAGGACACTAACCTGTCTTAAGAAGTGCTGTCTTAAATACTGTGTTGCTATTCTGTAAACGTCAGAGGAGCACACGGTTGACGGGTCGAGTTTGCAGCCAGCATAAACACGCCGCGGCGGTCTAGAAGGCCATCCAGTTGTTCGGATAGCGCGTTCTCCCATCCTTGTCCAGTTTTATGCACGAACGGCAGAAACCAGTACTAATTCTGCGCAAAACGCAAGACGTGCGACGCGGCTAATTGGCTACTGGCCTACCGGCGTCTTTCGCTTCGTGTTTGAGGGTCTCCAGCATGTCAGGGAAACTTCCCTGATGATATTTATAGATCGTGCCATCGGTTCCAATGATGACCATGCTCGGCAGGCCAGGCGTGCCAAAGGCCCGGAAGGTTTCGCTGTTTGGATCGACAAGAGATGACATCCTGTGTGGCCCGCAGGGTCTTCCAGCAAGGCGCGCACCATGAGGCCCAAAAATCGAGCACTACTACCGAACCTTTGAATTGGCGAAGAGAAACCTTCTGCCCTGCCAGATTCTCCAACTCAAAGAGCGGCGCAGGCTTGCCCGTTGGCAACTGGGCGGCGTCCAAGTTTGTTAGGTCGCAACGGCTACCTTTCCACTCGGATCAAAGGTGACGAGGTCTTTGGCGCTCGCCAGTACCTTCGGCGCACACTCCCCCGAAACCTTGATGAACACATCCTTGGGCGCACCCTGAGGGTGAGCTTCAAACAGGATTCGTGACAGGAAGTGGCCGAGCCACATATTTCCCCGGGGCATCGCTCTTGGTGACGAACAAACTGCCGTCCAAAGCAACAGCTACAATAAGCGGATCTTCCAAAGCGACCTGAGTGCCCGAACCCAAGGTCATTTCAGCGTCTTTGGCGGCAGCACCGCATTCGGCGTAGTCACGGTGTAAGTTAAAACATCGCTCAAGGCGACGACCTGCTGGTATGCGAGTGCCGAGGCTTGCAGCGTTTCGCGCGCCTGCTGTGAAGTATTTTTGTCTTGCGGGCTTGCTGCAGGGTTGGCTTGGAAGGGGGGAGGCGAAACTCGGGCTACAACTAAACCATGTCCAGAGAGACAGGAGAGGGAGAACGATTCCGACTCGCATATGGGCGTATACGGCATCACGCCAACAGATTGTTCCAAAAGGGATTTGCGCTAAGTCGGAACTTGGGCAATAAGAGCCAGTTCGTTCCCCCCTTTTCACCACTGGCCAGCCGCCCGTGTCTCCTGTGCCGCGAAATGTGCCTTCTGGAATGGGCCACATTCCCAAATTATTGGCGAAACACCGCCTTGACGCCAACAACCCGGTCATTTGAGTCTATGAATGCTGGGCGACCCAGGCCGCGGGAGTAAGGTCTGGTAGGCGCTGGATCGGGCGATCAGCGAGTCAGGGAAGAACCGCGACCATCCGCGAAGGTTGCCGCTAAACGCCCACGGCGCCGGAAGTCCCCAGAGCTTCTAGTACGTCCACAGCGGCAGAATAGCGTCCTTGTGGCGCGCTGATCTGCGCCCCCTGCACCATGTCGCGAACTGCGACGAGCATCTCGCGAGCGATGCCGACGCCCTCCTCGCGCGCGGCCTCAGGAGAAGCCGCCCGCGTCATACGCTCCAGGATGGAATCGGGCACCGAGACGCGGAGTTCGTTCTTCATGAATTCCGCGTTGCGAGCGCTGACTAGTGGCCATATGCCGGCAATTACCGGAATCCGGCAATGCTCGATTCGGCGCAGAAAAGTTTCCAGCAAAGACAGATCGAAGACGGGTTGGGTCACCGCGAACTCGGCGCCGGCCTCGACCTTATATTCGAAGCGGCGGATCTCTTCATCAATGTTGGGCACCCCAGGGTTGGCGCCGATTCCAATCGCGAAACCAGTTCCGGCGCCAATTGGGTTTCCGCCGATATCCAGGCCGCGATTCAGATTATGCACAATGTTCACCAGCCCAATCGCGTCCACGTCGAAAACCGCTGTGGCGTCGGGGTAGCCGCCCATCTTCGGCGGGTCGCCAGTGATGCAAATCAAATTGCGGATGCCAACCGCTGCCGCGCCCAACAAATCCGACTGGATGCAAAGCACGTTGCGGTCTCGGCAGGTGTAGTGCAGGATTGCTTCAATTCCAGCCTGCTGCTGCAAAAGCAGCGACAACGCCTGGTTACTCATGCGGGCCGAGGCGCGCGGGCTGTCGGGAATATTAATGCCGTCGACGCCGACCGTCTTCAGGAATCGCGCGCCCTCGAGTTCTTTCTGGATGTTGGTTCCCTTAGGCGGAACAATTTCGACCATGGTGACAAACTGACCGTAAGCAATTTTGGCCCCCAGGCGCGATCTTTCCTCGAGCGGAATGCTGGCGACAATGGGCGGTGCGGCCTGGGACTTGACCTGCGATTCCGGCGTCCGGTTGCGGGCTTGGGTCATCCGAAGCGCGGACTTCATTACCCGCGTGTGTTCGGGCGTCGTTCCACAGCATCCGCCGACCAAGCGCACGCCAGCAGCGACAAATTTGCGGGCATAGCTGGCCATGTACTCCGGCGAACACAGGTATATATTTCGGCCCTCGACCGATCGGGGAATTCCGGCGTTTGGTTGCGCCGAAATCGGGGCCGAAGTCGCGGCCCGAACTCGTTCCATCGCGTCTAGCATGGCGACTGGACCGACGCTGCAGTTACATCCGATTACGTCTGCGCCCCACTCTTCCAAACGCGGGGCAAAGAGCTCGGGAGTCGAGCCATCCAGGCAATTGGCGTCTTCGTCAACTGTGACCTGCGCAATGACCGGCACTTTGGGGTTGACTTCGCGCGCTGCGAGAATCGCTTGATGCAACTCCTCGACGTAGCCGAAGGTCTCGAGCATCAGAACGTCCACGCCGCCTTCCAGCAGGGCCGTAATCTGTTCACGGAAAGCATCTCTCGCCTCTTGGAAGGAGGTCTTGCCTAGAGGCTCAATTCGTATACCGAGGGGGCCGACCGAGCCAGCCACCCAGCCATCAAAACTCTTCGCAGCTTCTTTCGCCAGCCTGGCGCCCGCTAAGTTGATGTCCCTGGCTTTGTTCCGAAGCCCGTGTCGCTCTAGCCGAAAGCTATTGGCGCCAAAGGTATTGGTTTCGATGACCTCAGCGCCCGCTTGGAGATATTCATGGTGAACGCTGCGGATCAGCTCCGGCTGAGAGAGGTTGAGCTCGTCATAGCAGCGGTTGATGAAGATGCCCTTGGCATAAAGCAACGTGCCCATGGCGCCGTCGCACAACACCGGGGAGGTCTTCAGACGCGCTAACAAATCTCCGGGCATAGCTATGAGAATACAGGAGGAACGATAGGTTTTGCATTGGGCTTGGGACCACTGCCAGCAAAATGTTTGAGCAGCCCTCTGTTATAATCCGCTCTTTCGCATCTAAATCTCTATCCTTGCAATGCTCTTCGGAGTCCCCGGGTTGAAAAAAACCTTAAGTGGCTTTTTTGTCTCCATCGTGCTCACCGTCGCATTGGTTTCGTGCGGGTACAACAGCTCCAGCAAGCAATACGCTCAGGGAAGTATAAAGTTGCGAGCGTTTGTCTCTAACCCGGTGTTTCCCAATGGCGCCGGAGGGGGGGCGGCGGCACTGGAAATCGTGGACGCCTCCCGGGATCTTTTGAGTGCCTCTGTTGTTCCCCTCAATCAGGTGCCGGATGCTGGCATGATGGCGGTGAGCCCCAAAAGAGACAGAACCCTGACTTATAGTCCAGCGAACCACGCTCTGGCGATCGTCTCTAACGCGCAGCAAGCCGTGGCTTCTACAGTTAGTTTGCTCGGACCAACCGAAAGCATGTTCGTGTGGACCGACAACACGACGGCGTTTGTAGCGGTACCGAATGCGGCCGTCGCGGGACTGCCTGCGGGCGCCGTGGAGAGAATTGATCTTGCCAACGCAACCGTAACCGCCACGATTCCGGTTCCGGGCGCTCGTTTTCTGGTTCCAAGTCCAAGCGGGAAGCAGATCCTTGTCATCTCGGATAGTGCGAATACCGTGGACTTGTTGGCCCCGAGCCTGATTGGCAGCGGGAATCCGCTGACGACTATTCCTGTCGCGTTCGATAAGCCGGTTTGGGCTGTTTTCAGTGCAGACGGTTCTACAGCTTACGTGATGAACTGTGGACCGGAGTGCGGTGGAACGGCGGCAAGCGTATCTGTGCTCGACATGAGTCCCAGTCCCGGAGGGAGTCCCCCTACTGTGACCGTCACCCTGCCTGTGCCCGCTGCTTCCATCGCCCTGTTGAGTGGCAGCACCAGTCTAAATCCTAATTGTCGGGCACCAAAGGGTTGTTTGTATGTTGCTGGGACACCGGTCGCTTTGGGTAATTGTGCCCCCGTCCAGACATCGGCGAGCACTTGCGGGCAGCTGACAGTAATTGATGCCAATTCCATGACAATCAAGAACTCTGGCCCGCTTCCGATTGCCGACGGCTATCACAATCAGATGGCTCTGGGAGCGAATGCACAACTCTTCATTGGTTCCCGGAGATGCACGAATCTGAATACCACATCTGAAGTACGCGGCTGCTTATCGGTTATCAACACAACCGCGCCAATCGCCAACTGGTGCTCCTCAACCGGCTGCCCGGACATCATTTCGCCGCCTCATAACGGGGATGTGACAGGGATCGAGCCCATCCCCAATCGCACAGTGGTTTATGTCTGCGAAGGCGGACAATTGAAGATTTACGACACCACCACGGACAAGTTGCAGACGACGCAGGTGAGCATCGTGGGGCAAGCGATCGACGTGAAAGTTGTCGATTTCTGAGAGAAGCATTTAGCACTTGCCCCGCGCTCTAACGTCTGGACTCCTTTCCTGACGGCGGGATGGCCAAGTGCCTGCTACCTCGGTTCCAGCATCAGCCGATGCGTGGCGAATTCCTCCACCGCTGACTTCGAGAACGGCAGCGCAAAAGTGTAGCCGGTGTACCACGCCTGCCACTGATCCATGTAGTAAGGGCTCAGAAAGTTTCCTGACTGTCCGGTCACAATATTCAAAGTTGAAGAATCAAAATTGGAGAGATCGCAGGTGAATCTCTCCGAGGGCCCGTAATCGCGGCCAGCGGCTTTGACCGTGTATCCGCTGCCGGACTGCGGCTGTTCGCCGGGCCCGGTCCAACGGCGCAAGATGGGAATTCTGCCCAGCACCGGGTTCTGGATGGTGACTGAGTTTTCGGGGCCCCACTTCCAGGAACTCACGTCGATGGGGGCTTTCTTGAGAGCCTGCTCCATCGCCGCCGCGAGCAGATCGTCATAGCTGGCATAGGCAGATGGAAGCCACCGCGCAGGCTGGTGGGAGAGCACGTTCTCAAGCCAGACAGTTTCCATCATCCAGTGATAGGTGGTCCAAATGGCAGGGCCGCCTTCCAGCGGAACCGTGCCCAGTTTTGCCGCCAGCAGCATGCGTCTGAGCTCGTTTCTGGCTGCGGACACGATAGTGGGCGCGGCTGAACTCGCATCCATTTGACCATTCCACTGGCGCAGGATTTTTGCCGCCTGGTGGGCCCGTGGCGAGGCATTCTTCGCGTGATCTATGGCATAAACGAATTTGTCAGCTACAAACCGGTCGAGTTCCGAATAGACGTCGGTTTCGAGAGCCAGCATGTCCGAGGCGGCAAACTTCCGCCCGGATCCGAGCACGCGATAGATCCGGTCGGTGCGCCACGGCCCCTCCCATTGGGTACTGATGGAATACGGATAGCCATCCGGCGTGATTCGTCCGTTTGCGGTACCAATGATTCCAGACGCTGGATTCAGCACGTTCGGCAGCTTGTCAAAAGCAAGGTAACGGGTCCACTCGTGCGTGTTATCACTGCCATCCACCGGCAGGCTACCGTCTCCCGCAGCGCGAATCGGAACCTTTCCGGTCGCTTGGTATCCGATGTTTCCATCGACGTCCGCGTACACGACGTTCTGCCCGGGCGCGTCAAAATCTGAAAACGCGCGGCGGAACTGCTCCCAGTTCTCAGCTAAATCCACATGGAAAAACGGATTGCGAATGCCATCGTAAAGCGACCAGCGGAGCGCGATCTTGCGCCTCTCCCCAGGGGCCAGTTCGCTCACGATTGGCCCGTGCCGCGTGACCTCGACAGTGACCACGACATCCGGCTTGCCTTTCACGCGGATCACTTCGCGGCGCGCCTCCGGCTGTTTCCAACCTTCGGCAGTCAGGTACTGGCCGTGGTCGTTGAAATTTTCGATATACAAATCCTGCACGGTTGGGCCGACATTGGTGAACCCCCACGCTACGCGGCGATTGTGTCCGACAATCACGTACGGATAGCCGGGAAGAGTCACTCCCGCGACATCGAAATCCCCTGAACGCAAATGGGCTTCGTACCAGAGATTCGGCATTTGATGGCCGAGGTGCATGTCATTCGAGAGCAGAGGCTTGCCGGTTACGGTGTGCGCTCCGGACACCACCCAGTTGTTCGAACCGAGCGGAATCGGTTCCTCAGGGAAAAATGGGCAGAGCCATGGCTCCAGCATCACCGGAAGGGCAGCGCCTCGGAACGTGGACGCGACCTTGCCGGACCGGATAGCACTTTGCTTCTGAGGAGGAGCACCTTCGAGCGCCGGCGCCGGCGCGGTCGGCGGGTGGTCCCGCCACGAAGTGTTCACGTAGAGATCGGCAGTCAGCTCCGGACCCAGCTTGGACAAAACCTTCTCTCGCGTGAGCGCAGCGATGGGTTTGGTGCTCAGGGTTTCGACCATCTGGTAAGCGATCATCAACGAATCTTGCATGGTCCATGGACGTGGTGAATAACCCAAGATACGGAATTCCAGCGGAAGGCGGTCGCGATGGGACTCAACGAAGGCGTTCACGCCACGCGCGTAGGCGTCGAACTGCTGGCGGTCTTCTGGCGTGGCGGCCAGCAAACCTTTCTCAGCAGTTGCTTTGATTCCGAGGATTCGTTGCTCGCGATCGTGCTTGAGCGCAGCTTCGCCAACAATTTCGGCGAGTTCACCGGCCGCGGCCCGGCGCATCAAGTCCATTTGAAACAGCCTGTCTTGTGCGGTCACGTAGCCTTGCGCGAAAAAGAGATCATCGAGACTGGCCGCTTCGATCGCTGGAACGCCATGACTGTCACGAGTCACGCTAACCGGGGCCGACACGCCGGACACTGGGAGTGGGCCGTCTAGTTCGGGAAGCGCGGAGCGGGCGATCGTCAATAACCAGGCAATCCCAGCGGCCGAAATCACCACGAAAGCCAAGCCAAAGACGCTAAGCGCCCGCCAAATTCGGAAACTAGAGCGCGATGATGCAGCAGGAGACAGAGTAGTGATAGCCATGAGGAGAATCCGATTGTAGGTCGAGCGACGCTGAATGACAACGCGGTGACTTAATGATTCAATCAGTCTCCAATTTGGAGCTGACTGCGAACCCCAGTATTATTTCTAAACCTGCAGGGTTAGCGATAATCAGGTTAGAAATAATAATGATCTGTTCACACTGTGCCGCGAAAATGCCGGAGATCAGCGAGTTCTGCCCAGGGTGCGGACGCTCAGTGACCGCTGAGCCGGAATTGAGCGCCACTCGTTCTCAGGACGCCGTATTGGGAGCGTTGGCTTACGCGACCTTTGTCCCAGCGATCTTGTTCCTGGCAATTCCGGCGCTCAAAAGCAGCCGCTTCGTGCGATTTCACTCATGGCAGTCGGTGTTTCTTGCGATTGCGACTGTCGTCGCCGGTTTGGCATTAAGATTATTATTTGTGATTTTCTCGATCCTTCCGCTTGTGGGATTTCTCTTAGCGTGGCTGTCCTTGGGGGTGGGTTTTCTTGCGATTGTGGTGGTGTGGGCAGTGCTGGTGGCGAAAGCGGCCCAGGGTCAGGGCTATGAACTGCCGATGATTGGCCCGTTGGCCGCGCGGTTGGCGGAGTAAGGACATTCCTCACTGATTCTTCTCGACTTAATTCGACCTTCTCTGATGTCGCTTGACAGAAGCCCGTCCGGGATGGCATTCCTATTGACTTTTAGTCTCATCGGTCTGGATTCAGCTGGGCGCAGCGGGGACCGAAAGGGATCTCTTGAAAGTTAAAATTTTCTACCACGACCGGTGTTTTGACGGCGCCTCTTCGGCGGCCTTGTTTTCTCGCTTCTACGCTGACCGCATTCGCAATGATGTTGAGTTCATTTATTCCGGCCTGCTTCACCGGGCGGGCGCGTTATTCAACGAAGCTGATTTTAATGGCGATGAAAATGCCATTGTAGATTTCAAATATTCCAGTTCGCCGAAGATCACTTGGTGGTTTGACCATCATCAAAGCGCTTTTCTGACGCCATCGGATGCCGCGCACTTCGAGCAGGACCCGAGCAATCGCAAGTTTTACGACCCAGACTTCAAATCCTGCACCAGCTTCATTGCGACCATTGCCGAACAACGCTTTGGGTTCAATCCGGCGCCGCTGGCAGAACTGGTGCATTGGACCGACATCATCGATGGTGCTTTATATCCCGACGCCAAGACTGCCGTCGAAATGAAAGCGCCAGCCATGCAACTTACCATGGTGATCGAATCGAACCAGGATTCCGGATTTCTTCCGCGCCTGATTCCGCTGCTTGCAACCAAGCCGCTAGCCGAGGTGGTCGAGGCGCCAATTGTGGCTCCGCTTCTGGAACCGTTGTTAAAGCGGCACCAAGATTCTATCGGTGTGCTGCGAGAACGAGCCGAATCCAAAGACGGGACCCTTTTCTTCGACATCACTGATCTTGAACTGGAAGGCTATAACAAGTTTGTGCCGTACTATTTGCATCCCGAATCAATCTACAGCGTTGGGCTAAGCAAGAGCAGCTTTCGGGTCAAGGTTTCTGTAGGATCGAATCCCTGGGCACCATCTCCCCCAGTGGTGAACTTGGCGAAAGTTTGCGAGCGATATGGCGGTGGCGGGCATGCGAGGGTGGGGGCGATATCTTTCGACGTGACCCAACACGCCGCTGCGCAACAGGCAGCGCAGGAAATTGTGAAAGAGTTACGGGCCAGTGTTCGGTCCGGAGCCGACGCTTAATCTGAATCCGACATCCAAATGTCCCGAGTATCAATGCCCGCTTTTGGCAGCTTACAAACCGTAATCGGCAGCAAAGAGCACCGCGCCCGGCTGCAGGCGCTTCGCACCGTAGCTCTGCTGGAGTTCGGCAAGGGCCTGCTGGTGCTGATGGCTGCGTTCAGTCTGTATTGGGTCGATCCGAGCGATGTTGCGGGAGCCTTCCTGAATTATCTTCACATCAGCCCTGACCATCACTTCGCGCGCATGCTTATGCGCCTCGCCGACAGATTGAGTGATATCAAGATATGGCACCTGATCGTGGTCGCCTGTATCTATTCCGGGCTGCGCTTCGCTGAAGCGTACGGATTGTGGCGAGCGAGGGCCTGGGGAGAGTGGATTGCGTTGATCTCCGGTGCAATTTATCTGCCTTACGAAATTAGGCTGCTAGCGCACCGAGTGACGATTTTTCATGTGAGCGTTCTTCTCATCAATCTGGCCGTCGTTGCATTCATGTTCTATTTGCGTATCTACCTTCCACGTTTGAAGCCGGCTATCTCCCGTATCACGTAGAATCGGAATTCAGTTCATTCCTTCGCAACTGAGCGTCTGAAGATTTGCTAAGCAGAAGAAAGTTCCTCTATACGGGAGCAGTTGCCGCAGGCGGCATTGCGGCAGTGGGCGCAGACGGCTTTTTGCAGTCCAACCACCTGCAGCTAACCAGACTCGAAATCCCGCTGGTTCACCTCCCGCAAGGATTCGACGGGTTCACCATCGCCCAACTCAGCGACTTCCACTACGAAGATCATTTTTCGGTGGTGCCGATTCGCAACGCGGTCGAACTGGTGAACGGATTGCATCCTGATCTGATCGTGCTCACTGGCGACTTTGTCACGGTGCCAGTGCTCGACAACCGGAGCAATCGAAGGCAGTCGGCGAGAACTGCGGGACCTTGCGCCGCAATTCTGCAGCATTTGCAAGCTCCTATGGGAAAGTTCGCGGTCCTGGGAAATCATGACGCTGCGGCGGACTCCATCCAGGTAACGAGCGCGTTGCACGGCAATGGTATTCCTGTCCTGCTGAACCGGTCTGTTCCGCTGGAGCGAGGGGCCGCCCGAATTTGGCTGGCTGGGATTGATGACGCACTGGAAGGAAGACCTGATCTGGAAGCAGCGTTGCGCAAGATTCCTTCCGGGGAGACGATTGTCCTGCTGGCGCATGAGCCTGACTTCGCGGATGATACCGTGTTGAGTCCAGTGGATCTCCAACTCTCAGGCCACTCGCACGGTGGCCAAATCTGGATTCCTGGAATTGGCGCGCCCTGGCTGCCGACGCTGGGCAGAAAATATCCGCGGGGAATCTACAAACTGGGAAATCTCACGCTTTACACAAATATTGGCGTTGGCACTATTCGGGTGCCAATCCGCATCAATTGCCCGCCGGAAGTTACGTTGATCACCCTGAGAACGGGCCGAAAAGTTTAGCGGACTAGCAACAACCCATGAATCCGTACAAGCCACGGCTTAGTTTTCGCAGCCCTAGAATTCCGCGCCGCGAATCAGGCGATCAGGAAAGACCCAAACAGGCTGTACAGAAGCACGCCTAGCACGATCAGCGTGAACAACAGATACATACGGTCGCCCTCGATGGTGAAGGCAACGGCGGAAAAAATAACTCGGGCCACTGGCGTCGCGATCAGCAGCAGCAATCCAAGTTGCATGAGGCAGCGGGCCTGGCCGGAGAAGGCGCACCGCACAATCCCATGCACCGTCTTCAGTTCCTCAGGCTCGCCGCGAAATGTACGGTAGTCTACGCGTAACCAGGGGTGGCTTCCGAGATAAAACACGGCGCCGCCGATCACCACCAGCGCCGCCGTCACAACCCCGGCTCGCAGCAGGTTGGCGATCAAGTTTTCGAGTTCCTGTTCGTCCAGGTTGCGACGAAGCTTCATTAGAATCCTCCGGTCAGTCCTTTGAGCAGCATTTCGAACCCGAGCAGCACGATTACTCCGCTGAAAACAATTCGCAGAAGCTTGGTTTGCGTTTTCACCAGCACGCGCGTTCCCATCAATGATCCGATCAAAACGCCGAGCATGACGGGCATGGCGAGTGCCGGATCAATGTAGCCACGGCTCAGATACACTCCTGCGCTCGCTGCCGCAGTTACTCCGATCATGAAATTGCTGGTGGTGGTCGAGACTTTGAACGGGACCTTCATCGCTTGGTCCATGGCCACGACTTTGAGAGCGCCGGAGCCAATGCCTAGCAGGCCGGAGAGTGCCCCTGCCCCAAACATCACGCCGAATCCCGTAGGCACGCCGTAGACGTTGTAGCTGCGCAAGCCGCTGGTGTCAGGAAAAGTGCCGTTCATTTTCAATTTGGTTGCCAGCGGATCAGGCGGCTGCTCGACTTCTGTGCGTGGACGTGTGCGCCGGGAAACATAGGCGGAATAGACGAGCATCAAGCCAAAAATAACTGCGATCGCGCTGGCCGGAACTTTGGCCGTGAGATAAGCGCCGAGCAGAGCCCCTAGCGTGGTCGCGATCTCCAGAAACATCCCAATACGGATATTCGAAAAACCCTCTTTCACATAAGCCGCGGCGGAACCGGAGGAAGTTGCGATGACGGACACCAGCGACGCCCCGATGGCATAGCGCAGGTCAACGTGGAAGAAGATGGTGAGCAGCGGGACCAGCACAACGCCGCCGCCTAATCCGGTCAACGCTCCGAGAAATCCGGCGATCAGCGAGCCAGCCCAGACCAGAAATGTGAATTCAATGACGTTCATTATGAATTAGCTGGAAACCCGCCTCATGGCCGATCCAGTCGCGAAGCGACGGCATATGAAAGCCCGGCACGGCAGTGCCGGGAAAGAAAGCGAAACAAAGGAGTCCCGCAGGGACGGCACTCGGCGTGACCGGTCTCTCGATCCCACGCGCAGCATCCAGATTCAACCATTTACAGACCACCGCTTTAGTCTGACACAGTGTGGCGCTCGCGCGGGCAGCCCGAAACTTCTCAGTTACTTCTCCGCTGCTCCGTGCCGGTGCAGTCTGGAGTGCATGACACACGAGAACCTTGTCGCCAAGGCCGTCATTTGGCTCCGCCGCTATGGGTGCGGGGTGGTGCTTTCGGAGCAAAGTTGCGCCAGCGGCGAGACTCCGGACGCCATTGGCTGGAAGCGTGGCTGCCATTCCGTGATTGTGGAGTGCAAAGTTTCGCGGGCTGATTTTTTCATTGACCAAGAAAAACCGTTCCGCCGCGAACCAGAAAAAGGCATGGGATGCGAGCGGTTCTACCTCACTCCCACTGGGCTGCTCGCGCCCGAAGAATTGCCCGCAGGATGGGGATTGCTGGAACTCCGCGGAAGCTCGGTCGAACCGGTTTGCGCATCATCCAAGAAGCTGCGCTCCTCAGCCGGATTTCGTCATGAGATGAATCTTCTTCTCGCCAGCCTCCGCCGCGTGGAAGTGCGGATCGAGCCGCAATCCATCACCGACTTTCTCAAATGGAAAAACCGCATGGCCGAATATAACCGGGGAAGTTTGCCGGAGGGGATGGTGCCGTCGCAGGAGGAAGCGAATTGTTTCCTTGCCGCGGAGGCCGTTGACGGCGATTAGAAGGTTGGAAATCCTCGCTTCATTGCATCGGTGTCCGGTTATACATACATCTCAGGCGTTAGTGAACAGCATCCCTAGTTGCATATACACCATAGGGCGTGCACATCAATTCAGAGGAGAAGCCCCGATGAAGGCCAGAACTACCAAGCTCGTTCTGAGTGCCGGAGTTCTATTGCTTCCTCTTTTGATCTGTGAGCTGTTACGAGCACAGGTGGGCGGAGCTCAGCTGTCAGGTACCGTGACAGGTCCCTCGGGAGCAGTCGTGCGCAACGCGACAGTCTGTCAAGAATTTGCACACCGGTCAGACTAGGGCCATGCAGACCGATTCCACCGGGCTCTTCAGCCTGCCGAACCTCACACCCGGGGATTATGAAATTTCCATCTCGGCTGACCGTTTCGCTACGAAAGTAGTTAACGTCACGGTCGCGGAAGGTGCCGCACAAAGCATCAATGTTTGCTCTGGGGGAGCTGCAAGCGCAGCCTCAAGCCCCGGCTGGGAACCTGCCGAATGCTCCCTCCAGCAGCAAGACCGAACCTTCGCTTCAGGAGTTGGGTTTCCCTCCGGATCAAACCCAGGCGAATCCCAAGGAGCAGGCCTTGCTGGATAAACGGACCCACATGCTGAAAATCCATCAACGAATGGGACTGATAACGACGGTTCCCTTACTCGCCACCCTGGTCACTTCTGTCGGTTCTGGAGGGAAACGTACCAGCAACACCGACCGTAATGTGCATATGGTTCTGGGCGCAGTCAGGGGGGATTTGTACTTCATCACCGCGTATTACGCTATTCGTGCGCCCCGAGTGCCCGAAACCAAAACTCGAGGCCCTATCCGTTTCCACAAGGCCATGGCGTGGATTCATGGCCCGGGTATGATTCTCACCCCCATCTTGGGGGCCATGGCATACTCTCAAAAAAGCAACGGCGAAAAGGTCCACGGGATCGCGGCGGCGCATGGGCCGGTGGCCATTGTAACCGCGGCGGCGTTTGGGACCGCGCTTCCGTATCGCTGAAGTTCTGAGCCAATCTATGAATGCAAAAATCCCGCTTTGTCATATTCCTGGCACTTCCGCAGCTTGCCGCGGCGGCGGATCGTCAGTGGGTTCTCGATCAATCCACTCTTACCTATCACATCTCTCACCCGCTACATCAAGTGGATGGGGTCAGTCATGCGGCCCGAGGCAAAGGCATTTGCCACGATGGACATTGCGATTTCTTGATCGCCGTACCCATCAAATCTTTTGACTCGGGCGACAGCAACCGAGACCTTCACACGCTTCAGGTGACGCGAGGCGCGCAGTCTCCTATGGTCACGGTGCGCACAAGATTACCCGAGGCGGAGTCCACATCTACGACCATACATGCCGATCTGGAAATCCAGTTTGCCGGGCAGACAGCCCAGTACAAACAAGTTCCACTCCAACTCGTGACGCAAGGCAACGCTACCCGCATCTCAGGAACGATTCCGGCGACGCTGTCTGATTTTAAGATCGATCCGCCCACGCTCCTGACCTTGCCGGCTAAGAACGAAATGCCGGTACACGTGGAAATGACGTGGCATCCGCAGTGAGTTGAACCTGAGTCACGTTATCTCCTCCGCGTACTCGATACCGCTGCTGGCAAGAATTCCTGTGGCGATGGGGTTACTTTCAGTGCTGACGGCAACGCGCGTGACTGGTCCGTTCATCTCAAGGCTGGCAAACCTGAAACGTCACGGGACGGACACTTATGAAGCGCCGGGAATTTTTCAAAGCTGCTGCAATTGGCTGCGCCGCCAGCGCTCTCCCCGCTGCGCTAACTCAGAAAAAATCTATTTCAAGGCAGGAGAACGGCTCCATGAATCAGATTCCGCTGACCTCATCGGCAGGAACCCGCAAGGGCGACATGCTTTACCGCACTCTGGGGCGCACTGGAGAGCTGGTCTCCGCCATTGGGATGGGTGGGTTCCATATCGGCCAACATGGACTCACCGAGGATGAGAGCATCCGATTAGTGCGGGCCGCCGTTGATCGTGGCATTACTTTTCTCGACAACAGTTGGGACTACAATGAAGGCCAAAGTGAAGTGCGGATGGGAAAGGCTTTGAAAGACGGATACCGCCAGAAGGCATTTCTGATGACAAAAATCGATGGCCGCACCAAAGAGGTCGCGGCGCAGCAGATCGACACTTGCCTGGAACGCTTGCAGACAGACCACGTCGATCTAGTGCAGCATCATGAAATCATTCGCTTCGACGATCCTGACCGCATCTTTGCCGAGGGCGGAGCCAATGAAGCGGTTGTGGAGGCTAAGAAGGCGGGCAAAATCCGCTACATCGGATTCACTGGCCACAAAGATCCGCACATTCATCTCTATATGCTTAAAGTGGCCGCCGAGCATGGCTTCCGCTTCGACACGGTGCAGATGCCACTGAACGTGATGGACGCGCATTTCCGCAGTTTTGGGCACATGGTTTTGCCTGAGTTGGTGAAGCAGGAAATCGGTGTGCTCGGGATGAAGTCAATGGGAGACGGCGTGATCCTGAAGAGTAAGGCAGTGTCGGCGATGGAATGCCTACACTATGCATTGAGCCTGCCAACGTCGGTTGTAATCACCGGGATTGACAAGCCGGAAATCCTGGATCAGGCGTTTGAGGCGACGAAGACCTTTAGTCCGATGAATCATGAACAGGTAGCGCAGCTGTTGGCCAAGACGAAAGAAGTTGCAATGGCAGGGAAGTACGAGCTGTTCAAGACCTCATCTCATTTCGATTCGACAGCGAAGCATCCGGATTGGCTGGGCGGGGATACGCCGGGCGTTCAAAAGCTTGCTCCGAGCGCGTAGCGTCGGAGCAGAACCTACAACTCTCTCCGCCCCTCCATCGCTTTCAGCATCGTGATCTCATCGGCGTACTCGATGTCGCTGCCGGCGGGGATGCCGGTGGCGATGCGCGTCACTTTGAGTCCGGCGCGGCGGAGTTGGCCGGAAAGATACGTGGCTGTGGCCTCACCTTCGACGGTGGGATTGGTGGCGAGAATGATCTCGTCGGCTTGGCCGTCTTCTATGCGCTTCATCAGGTTCGAAATGCGCAGCTGCTCCGGGCCGACGCCGTGGATGGGCGAGATCGCGCCGTGCAGCACGTGATAGACACCGTTGTAGTGCCGCGTCTTTTCTACAGCAGCAATGTTGGTGGGCTCTTCCACTACGCAGATGAGGCGCTGGTTGCGCGTTGCGCTCGAGCAATAGACGCAGGGATCAACGTCGGTGATGTTGTTGCAGATGGAACACAGCCGCAAGCTGGCCTTCACGTCATGGATTGCGCCTGCAAGCGCGCCAGCATCGTCTTCGCTCGAGCGCAGAATATGGAATGCCAGCCGCTGGGCAGACTTACTGCCAACGCCAGGAAGTTTTTTCAGCTCGTCAATCAGACGGGCCATGGGTTCAGCAAAACGAGACATGGAATTGAATCAGAAAAATTGAATCATTGAATCATTGAATCGTTGAAAAGCGGCGATTGTTCAATGATTCAACGCTTAAATCCCGGGAATCCCCATTCCTCCCAGCATGCCGCCCATCGCGGATTGCATGCTGTCGTCCACTTTTTTCGCGGCGCCGTTGACCGCGGCGGCTATCAGGTCCTGCAGCATCTCGACGTCGTCCGCCGTTACTGCCTCGCGATCGATTTTGATACTCAGCACCTGCTTACGTCCGTCCATCTTTACGGTGACAGCTCCGCCGCCCGAGGAGCCCTCGACTACCGTCTCCTGCATTTTCTTCTGCAGGACTTCGTACTGCTTTTTCGCCTGCGACATCAACTCCTGAATGTTGAATCCGCCCATGGGACCCTCAAGTGGAATGCTGCGGGAGGGCACGACTTTCAGTCATGCCGCACATCCCGGTACCATCCTGTTCGACACGACTGAAAGTCGTGCCCTACCGGCGAAGCCTGCTTTTCACCGCTTCTCTTTGTAATCGATAATTGTTCTGATCTCTGCCCCGAACTTCTCTCTCATTCGCTTTACGACCGGTTCCTGTTCAGCACGCCCGCGGCCGCTTCCGTTCGAGTGCGCCGCCTTGGCCGGACTAGGCTGAGCATTCGCGCCGGGAACGATCTGAAGCTTGATGGCTCGCCCCAAGGTCCCACTTGCCGTGGTGACTATCATCCTCTTCGCTTCATTGCTTGCAGACATTTCAATCAGCGCCGCGGACGACGCAACGCGAACGATGAGCTCGTTCCCTTCGAGCTTCCATTCCCCGGCTTCAAGCACGGAGCAGAGCATGGTTTGGTCACCAGATCCAAGAGTTTTCAGGACCGCGGCACGCAGGTCATCCAAACTGGCGGATTGAGCCTGCGGCTTGTTTTCGCGTGCAGGCTGGGCAGCGACGGCAGGGGCTGCGGAACCCATCACGACTGGAGTATTGCTTACAGTGGCAATCGATGGCCGAGAGGATGAAGCAGCGCTCTCAGGCGAAAGCTCCGATCTGGGCGTCCCTTTGCGCACGGAATCCGCAGCAAAAGGCGAGACGAATGGGCGAGGCGGCGCGGGTGGCTCGGACTTCTTTGGTTCCGGCTTTTGGAGTTCAGGCGCAATCGTCAGCTTGCGATTCGCAGCGGGAGCGCGGTCTGCTTCGACTCCACTCAACAACTGCTCGATCGGCAACAACCTCTGCGCGTGCGCCAGCTTCAGAAGCCCCAGCTCCAGATGAAATCGCTGTTCCTGGCGGTAGCCGAGTTCGGCATGGGTGCGCAGCATGATTTGCAGGTGCCGCGCCAGGTCTTCCTCGCTGAATATTTCGGCGATGCGGGCGACGCGGGTGCGCTCGTCCGACGAAATCTGAAGCAGGGAAGAGTCCGCGCCCGCAACCTTCGCGACGACAGCGTTCCGCAGGAAGCGGACCAACTGACGCGCAAAATGAGTCGGGTTGTGTCCTTCGTTGAGCAGCCGGTCAACAGTCTGGAGGATCTCTTCACCGGAACTGCGGGCAACCGCCTGCATGATTTCTTCGAGCACTCCCGAAGGAGCGGCTCCAATCAACTGCCTCACCGATTCCGCCGCGAGTCGGCCATCGCTTGAAGCAATCGCCTGATCGAGAATGGAAAGCGCGTCGCGCACGGAGCCGTCACCAGCCTCGGCCAGGAGCGCCAACGCATCTTCGTCGGCAGGAACATTTTCTCGGCCGCAAAGATCTTTGAGCTGGTTGACGATTTGCTCAAACTTTACCGCGCGAAAGCTAAAATGCTGGCACCGCGAGCGGATGGTCTGGGGAATATCTTCCGGCGCGGTCGTTGCCAGCATGAAGACAACGTGGCCGGGAGGCTCTTCCAGCGTCTTGAGCAAAGCGTTGAAGGCTGCATCGGTGATTTGATGAGCTTCGTCCAGAATGTAGATTTTGAAACGGTCGCGCGCGGGACGATACCGCGCACCCTCGCGAAGCTCCCGAATCTCGTCAATGCCGCGGTTGGTAGCAGCGTCAATTTCGAGTACATCAACGGAATTGCCAGCGCGAATTTCTGTACAGGAGTCGCAGATTCCACAAGGTTCCGGCACTGGCTTCTCGGACGAGCGGCAGTTCAATGCCATTGCCAGAATGCGCGCCACCGTCGTCTTCCCGATCCCCCGATGTCCGCTGAAAATGTACCCGTGCGCCGTCCGCCCCTGCGCGATGGCATTCTTCAGGGTGCGAGTGACGTGCTCCTGCCCGATGACGTCGGAGAATTTCTGCGGACGGTATTTACGGGCAAGGACCTGGTAGCTCATGACGAGAGGATAGCCTGATTATACGTGATGCCTGGACAAGGCCAACGATGCGGCTGATCCGTCACTTTGCTGGAATAACCGCTTGCGAAGAAACGCGTTTAGGGCTAGGCTTCTCGGTGATTCAGTTGCCCCGGGAGGGGGTCTGCCATGCAATTGAAAATCAATGTCCGCACCCTCAATGATGGTATCACGGTGGTGGACTGCGCGGGTCGCATCGTATTCGGTGAGGAAACTGCCGAGTTGCGGGACCGCGTCAGAACTCTTATCGCCAAGGGCCGGGTGATCTTAAATCTCGCAGATGTTACTTACATCGATAGCGGCGGGCTAGGCACGTTGGTGGCGCTTTACACTACCGCGCGGAATGCCGGCGGATCTATCAAGCTGGCTCGCCTGACGCAGAGAGTCGGTGACCTGTTGCAAGTCACCAAGCTGCTGACCGTCTTTGAGGTTTACAACAGCGAAGAAGAAGCCGTGGACTCCTTCCGCAAAGGCGTTGCGGCGTAGCACTCAGGCTCGCGCTTCGGGTTTGGGGCAGCGTCAAGCGGAGGCCCCTGTCTCTACCCAGGCACGCATTCGCGCGACCATCCAGAAAATCTCTCGCGGCCAGGTTTCTACCTACGGCGCCATAGCCCGTGCAGCAGGTTTTCCTGGTGCAGCGCGGCAAGTGGCGCGAGTATTGCATCGCTCGGTCGGTCTGCCGTGGCAGAGGGTAGTCGGCGCGGGGGGTGAAATCAAACTGCGTGGCGACTCAGCAATAGAACAGCGCCTGCGACTCGAAGCTGAGGGAGTGCGTTTCCGAGGCCGGCGAGTGGATATGAAAGCCCACGAGTTCAAGTTCAGATTGAAGATTTCAGATTGAAAATTTCAGAATGCAGATCAGATTGCAGATTTCATAACTTTATTCCAGAATCTTCAATCTGAAATCTACAATCGAAAGTCTGCAATCATCTTTGGCTGGCTTCTCCCGCTAGTACTTTGCGATTGAACTCCGCTGATCTGTTCCTCGGCACGCTCAGCGACTTCCAGTCGCTGGCCTTGAAGTGTTTGGCAAGGAACACGATTTGTCCGCAGTGGTAGGCGTAATGCGCAATCTGGCGGTTGATGGCCTGCATCACCGAGTGCGGCTCGCCACGTATCGTCACGCTGCGTTCGAGGTCTGATTCGGAAAGCGGTATAAGCGCGCGAAAGAGCCTGTCCCAGCCTTCGTTCCAGCGTTTCAAGAGTTCTTCACGCGTCGCGGGTGGCTCCATAAACTCTGTATCGCGGTTGCGATCCGGCTTCTCTCCATCGCTCGTTAGGAAGTCTGTCCAGCGGGAGCGCATGTTGCCGGCCATGTGCTTCACGATGATTGCGATCGAGTTCATCTCTTCGTCCAACGTCGCAAACAGTTGCTCGTCTGTGACCTGCTCCATCGCACCCTCCCCCATTTTCTGGTAGAAGCGAAACAGAGCGATGGAGTCCTCGAGATGAGAAGTTGAGAATTTGTGTGCCATGTTTAGACCTTGAACTGCTCGTCAATTTCGATCTGATATCCCGCCGAAAGCCGGTTGGTCTCATTCGCCATTCCTACGACCGCCATCAGTTCGCGGAACATGTCGTCCGTCATGCCCTTGTTTCGTGCCGAGGCTGTATGTGATGCAATGCAGTATGCGCACTGATTAGTGACGCTGACGGCAACATAGGTGAGTTCTTTGGTGAGCGCGTCGAGAGCGCCCGGGGTCATGATCTGTTTAATGTCTTCCCAGGTGCGTTTGAGGGTTACCGGATCGTTAGCCAGGGCTTTCCAGAAATTATTGATCCAGTCGGTCTTGCGCGTTGCCATGATGTCGTCATAGACGGCGCGAACTTCAGGGCTGGCGTCAACGTATTCAATCAGGCCCAGGGTTGCCATATTCTCTCCGAAAACCATAAACCACAGAGGGCACCGAGGCACACAGGGTAAATCCGGATTTCCCCTGTGAAACTCTGTGCCGTCTGTGGTTAAGGTTTTTCTTCTGTCAGCTGTTCGTTAGGTTCGATTGAACTCACCTTCTGCGAGTGAAACCAGCTCATGTGCGGCAGCGGCCGCTCCACGCGTCGGCGCACAGCGATCAACTCGGCAGTAATGGCGACCGCGATCTCTTCGGGAGTGAGGGCCCCGATATCGAGTCCCACGGGCGCATGTACACGTTCAAACAAATTCTCCGGCAGGCCCTCTTTTACCAGCTCACGGAAAATCGTAATTGTCTTCCGTTTCGATCCGATCATTCCAATGTAGCGGGCCTGCGTCTGCACTGCCCAGCGCAGCACACGCATGTCGTCACGATGACCCCGGGTCACGATCACAAGATAGGAAGTTTCGTGAGGAGCGAGCCGCGACATAGCTTTGTCGTAGTCTTCGGCAATCACTTCTTTGGCATCTGGAAAGCGCTCGCGGTTGGCATAACTCTCGCGGTCGTCGATGATGCTGACATCAAACCCGGCGTTCTTGGCAGTCCTGTAAAGGCTGAGTGCGACATGACCGGCGCCGAAAATATAGAGTGACGCGGGCGGCAGCACCGGCTCAATGAAAATGTCGAGGGTACCGCCACACACCAGGCCGGTGTCGTATTTGGGATTCTGATTCAGATTGAATGTGAGAGTGCGCGGCTTTTCGCTTTCCATCACTTCGCGCGCCGCTTGCCAGACTTCAGCCTCCACGCACCCGCCGCCGACCGTGCCGATGATCGAGCCATCATCGCGGACGAGCATTTTGGCTGTCTCAAACGAGGGAATCGAGCCGCGAACATTGACGATAGTGGCGACAGCGCCCCTGCGGCCCTGCTGGCGTAATTGGACGATCTGCTCGTATATGTCCACAGAGAGATTATTTGATGCTGGAGGAGAGAAGTCAAACGCAGAAAGCAAAAGCCCCGGGTCATCACTCCAGGGCTACTGGCGTAAACCAGTGGTACTAGGGGACACAGTCCGTCAAACCATCTTGCATGATCGTTCGCGTGATATGTGACGTCAAGTCTTACTTAGGTGAGTGGAGGGCGGGAGGGCTCGTGGAAGAGCGGCCCTTTCAGGGCCGCGTATTCTGTATCGTGCGCCTTAACGCAGCCCTGAAAGGACCGCTCTTCCACTAAACTACAAGCGTATTAGCATCCACAACTTGGGCTGCCTGCAGCCAATCAGGCTTCTTGTTTCTTTGGAACTACTATTGTTCGTTAGGACAAACGCATGAAAGCTGTTCGCATTCACGAATTCGGTGGGCCTGAAGTTCTTCGCTACGAAGACATACCCGACCCGCAACTTCGCAAAGACCAGGTACTGGTTCGCGTAAGAGCCTGCGCGATGAACCATTTGGATTTGTGGGTCCGTAAGGGGCTTCCGGGCGTGAAGCTGCCGCACATCCTCGGCAGCGATGTTGCGGGCGAAATCGTTGAAGTGGGCGAGTACGTCTCTGGATTCAATCCTGGTCAACGTGTGCTGCTGGCGCCGATGCACTTCTGTGGGCACTGTGTGAAGTGCGTGGCCGGATTACAGAACCAGTGCCGTGCGTTCACCGTGCTAGGCAATGCTGTGGATGGTGGCAATTGCGAACTGATTGCGGTGCCGGCGGTGAGCGCGATCCCCATTCCTGACTCTTCGAACTTGGACTTCAATCAGGCCGCCAGCGTTCCTCTGGTCTTCACTACCGGTTGGCACATGCTGACGGGGCGCGCGGGGATTCGTCCTGGGCAAACAGTTCTGGTTCTCGGAGCGAACTCTGGGGTTGGCATTGCCGGCATCCAAATCGCGAAGATGTTCCACTGCACAGTGATTGCAACCGCGGGAGACGACCGGAAGGCTGAGCTGGCCCGCGAGCTCGGCGCCGACTATGTTATCAACCACTACCAGCAGAAGATTTCAGAAGAAGTTCGCAAGATCACAAATAAAGAAGGTGTGGACATCGTAATGGAGCACGTTGGCCCGGCCACCTGGGACGAAAGCGTGCGCTCGCTCAAGCCGGGCGGCACTCTGGTGACCTGCGGCGCGACCACCGGTCCGCAAGTCGGCATTGATCTGCGTTTCGTATATTCCCGCCAGCTTTCGATTCTGGGTTCCTACATGGGGACTATGGGTGAGCTGCACGAAGTAATGAAGCAGGTTTTCACTGGAAGGTTGAAGCCAGTTGTGGATCGCACCTTCCCGCTGAAAGATGCCCGTGCAGCCCACGAGTACATGGAGAAGAGCCAGATGTTCGGGAAGATCGTGATCAACCCGTAAACCCTTAACCACAGAGGGCACAGAGGATCACAGAGGAGAAAGAATTAAAGATCTACTCTGTGATCCTCTGCGTCGTCTGTGGTAAATGCTTCTCGTGGTTTAGAATAACTTTGATGGAAAAGACATTGGACTTTGGCCCGTACGTAGAAATTGAAAAGGGCAAGCGCGTGGTCAAAGAGCTGGCCTACGGCAATCCCACGCCAGAGGGCGTCGTGCTCACGACCGTGGACAACGTGGTCAACTGGATGCGCAAGAATTCCATCTGGCCCATGACATTCGGTTTGGCGTGCTGTGCGATCGAAATGATGTCGATGGGCGCAGGACGTTTCGACATTGCCCGTTTCGGAGCGGAAGTTTTCCGTCCCTCACCCCGCCAGTCAGACCTGATGATCATCGCCGGCCGGGTTTCGAACAAGATGGCGCCAGTCATCCGGCAACTTTGGGAGCAAATGCCCGAACCCAAATGGGTGATTTCGATGGGCGCTTGCGCGACTTCCGGCGGCGTGTTCAACAACTACGCGCTGGTGCAAAGTGTGAACCAGGTCATTCCCGTCGACGTGTATGTCCCTGGCTGCCCGCCGCGTCCAGAGCAGTTGATCTATTCCATCACGCTGTTGCAGCAGAAGATTCAGCAGGAGCGTGGCACAATGAAGCGCGCGCTCAACCTGACCTCCTAACCGAAGGGTACCCGGTAGCTGTCTTCAACCTTTTCGGTGCGACCAACTGCCAGGCTTCGCGAATGTGAGCAGCGAATTCTTCATCGCTGATATTCTCAAGCTCGATGCCGACCCAGCCACGCACCCCGACGTAGGGCGGTTTGAAAAATGTCTCCGGCGAACTCTTGATCAGCAGCGGTTGAAGACCCGGTGGGGCAGGTATCCACACTCCAATGTGCCCGTCGTTGTGGTGATTGTTGGCAAACATCGCAAAGACCTTCTTGCGAACGAAAAAAGTCGGCTCGCCGTGCGACAGTTTTTCCGTCGATTCAGGCATTGCCGCACAGATTCGACGCACTCGCTTTAGATGTTCTTCGCCGCTCTCGGACCTGGAACCCTTGGTGATCGGTTTACGACTTTTCATCAGATTTGAAGATGGTTATGCAGGTTCCTCTACTCACCTGTCATATAATTCCGCAGTTCACCCTACATGCGGAAACACATCTACTTGCCCGGTGGCCCCACGATTGTCGCGCAGGCGCCCTGTCGCGCCGATCTCGCCGGAGGGACCATTGACCTCTGGCCGCTGTATCTCTTTCACCCCGGCGCGTTGACCCTGAATTTCGCCGTCAATATTCTTACCACCTGCCGCGTGACTCCGCTCAAAGGCCGAAGCTTGCACCTGCGGTCGCTGGATACAAAAAAGGAAGAACATTTTGAGAGCTTCGACGAATTGCGGGCTGGAAAGCGATTCCGGCTGCCGATTACGGCGCGGCTGTTGCAGTTTTTCGCACCTAAAGAAGGCGCGCTGATCGAGACCGACTCGGAATCCCCGGCAGGAGCAGGGATCTCCGGTTCGTCGGCCTTGATGATCGCAACCACCGCGGCGCTGGCACGTTTCACCGATCGCAACCTGACCCTGGAACAGATGCGCGTGATCGCGCAGAATGTCGAGGCGCAGATCATCGCGGTCCCTACCGGCTGTCAGGATTACTATCCGGCGCTGTACGGCGGAGTGAGCGCGATCCGGCTCGATGCCGACGGAATCCATCGCGAGGCCGTGCCAGTGATGCCGGAAGAGATCGAATCGCGGTTCGTGTTGGCTTACACCGGAGCGCCGCGAAAGTCCGGGATCAACAACTGGGAAGTATTTAAGTCGCATATCAATGGCGACAAACGTGTGTTCCGGAATTTCGAGCGCATTGCAGCGATTGCGCGTTCAATGCATCAGGCGCTTGTCGGCGGCGACTGGGACGGTGTTGCCCGCCTGCTGCGCGAAGAGTGGAAGTTGCGTCGCAGCAATGCTCCAGGCATTACGACTCCGCTGATTGACAAATTGATTGCGGTCGCGGGAAAACAAGGTGGTCAGGCAGCGAAAGTCTGCGGCGCCGGTGGCGGAGGCTGCGTCATTTTTCTCGTCGAAAAGGGTTCGGCAAGCCGCGTTGCCACTGCGATCGGCGACGAAGGGGCGCGCGTGCTTCCCCTGCATGTGGCGAGAGATGGGCTGAGACTGCCGCCAGTGGGTATGTGAAAAGAGTTGAGTTGTGTGACGCCTTCGGTGTCTCTGTGTCTCCGCGGTGAGGTGGTTCTTCTAAATTTTTCTAAGCACTTCCTTTTACGTGGAACATGTACTTCTGAGTTGTTGCCGCGCGGTTTTTCGTTGAACGTAAGTAGCTGCAAACCTAAAATCCATCACAACTTAGCTGCCCTTTTCGCGGCCATTTAACCAAAAACGTTTTTTGCTGGAGACGTTGGGATGAGTGTTGGGAAGCGGTATGCCGTAGTGTGTCTGTGCGCGTTGTTCGCGCTGCCTGCCTTCGCGGGCGTAACTGTTTCAAGTCCGGGGAGTGGTGCTACGGTTGGATCGCCCGTCCACTTTGTCGCCACTGGCAGTTCACCAGCGTGTTCGAAGGGTGTAGCTTCGGTTGGAATCTACACCTCTCCGGGTGTGCTGGCGTATAAGGTTAATGGCTCCAAGCTGGACACATATCTCTCCATGAGTTCTGGGACTCACTATCCAGTTGTCCAAGAGTGGGACAACTGCGGCTGGTCGGCCACGGCCCAGCTCACGGTTGCGGTCAGCGGCTCAAGTGGTGGCGGAAAAACGTTCTCTAATCTGCAGAAAAGCAGCGGATGGACGGGGTACGCCCTGCTGCCCCCGAGCTTTGGCATTTGCGGGAGCTGCACTTCTTCAGGATCGCTAGCTAGCTGGTGGTGGAATCCCAACGTGAGCTCGCCTTCGATGGACGGCATTTCTACCAAGACCTACTATGGGGGTGGCACAACTCGGTGGGCAGACATCTTGTGGAACAATCACCTGATCGGCGACTTCTCATCCCAGGGCCTCCCAGACTTTAGCAAGACACTCGTACCCTCACTCCATAACTTCACGTATGACGTCTATTTCTGGATCGGAAACACAAGCGACTCTCAGGGTTTAGAGTTCGACATCAACCAGTTTGTCGGTGGCAAATCCTACATCTGGGGTCACGAATGCCGTATCGACGGCGGACATTGGTGGGACACTTGGGACAACCAGAACCAAAAATGGGTTCCGACCAAATTTAGTTGCAATCCAAAGAGCAATGCCTGGAACCACCTAATTCTCAACGTGCAGCGGACCTCCGATGGGCATCTGTTGTTCCATTCCATTACCCTGAACGGAACGACCAACGTGGTCGATCGCTATGATTGGCCGACCTCGACGAGCTGGTATGGCGTAACCGTCAACTATCAGATAGACAGCGATTACTACAAGACGCCTTATGCGGTTTACGTGGACAAGCTCACCTTCACCGCCTGGTAGTCCTGCTCAGAGCAAAAGGGCGCGTCCGCGAGGGGTGTGCCCTTTGTGGTTTTCGCATACAGCGACAATGCTCCGGTCTGCCATCAAAGGTTTATAATTGGCAAGGGTGGTGGTATGAGGCCGCGCCAAATTCTGGTTCTCCTGGTGACGTGCTTTCTGGGCGTGACATGCGCTGCAGGGGACGACAAGTCCTCTCCTTTAACTGAGCAGCACCGGATCGAATTGATCCGGACCTTCAATGCGGACCTGGTTTATATCCGCACTCAATTTCCAATGGGAAAGACCGGGCTCACGTTGAAAGGTGGGAAAGTCTCGCCTAACGGGGAAGCACTGAGTCGGTTGCTAGCCATGTGGGGGCCTTCGGTCAAGCCGGGCGATCGCGCGCTGATAACTCAATTCGTCCTCAAAAATGATCGCATTCATCTCGAGATTAATGGCGGCCCAGTAAAGAAAACCAAATGGTATCAGCACGTGACCGTCGGAGTCGGAGGTGCGGGAGGAACGCCAGGCGGACCGCCAGGGGACCCGATCAACAATCCTCGGGGATCTTACGTAGATCTTGTGTTCGAGCACCACATTCCCGATCTGACGGTTGAACAAGTCAAGCAAATGCTGTGGCCGGTTTTCGATTTCGACTCGAAATCGGCCGTGGACGCGTATCTGGAGTCGGTGCCGCCAAATGTGAAGGAAGCGATCAAGAACCATCAAGTGCTGGTGGGCATGAACCGCGAGATGGTGATTTACGCGAAAGGCCGTCCGGAGAAAAAGATCCGTGAGAAGGACGGCGAAACGGAATACGAAGACTGGATTTACGGCGAACCTCCGCACGATGTGGATTTCGTCCGGGTTGTCGCGGACAAAGTGATTCGCGTCGAAACCATGAAGGTCGGTGGCGAAAAAGTTGTGCGCACGGAGAGAGAAGTTGATCTCGAAGGCCCGACCGTAGCCACGGCGGCGCAAAAAGAAAGCCGGCCAGTGAAGGCGCCCACCCTGCGCCGTCCTGGCGAAGAAGCGCCCAACGCTCCAACTTCAGGACCATCGCGTCCGACTCCGATTCCTGACATACCAGCTCCACCTCCTCAGTTCGAAGCGTCTTCGGTTGAGAAGTAGCCGCGCGACTTGGCGACGAATCCTCCTGCCGTTACACTAAAACTGTGAAGATAGCGATGGGCCAGATTAATCCCACAGTGGGAGACTTCGCGGGGAATGCCGCAAAGATCATAGATTTTGCGGAGCGCGCGAAGTCGCAGGGCGCAGGACTCATTCTCTTCCCAGAGCTTTCGGTCTGCGGCTATCCGCCTCGAGACTTGGTGGAGCGCACATCTTTTGTTGTTCACAATCGTGAAGCCGCAGAACATATTGCCGCTGAGACCCGCGGGATTGCAGTGATTTGCGGTCTGGTCACGCCGGCCGAAGCGGACACAGGGAAGTCCGTAATGAATTCCGCTGCGCTTTTGATGGACGGATGCATTGCGTTTGTTCAGTCGAAGATGCTATTGCCAACATATGACGTCTTCGACGAGATGCGCAACTTTGCTCCGGCGCGGAGCCAGTCGCTTTTCCAGTTTTGCGGAAAGCAAATGGCACTGACAATTTGCGAAGACGCGTGGAACGACAAACATTTTTGGAACCGGCGTTTGTACACTTTTGATCCGGTCGAAGCGCTAGTGCAAGCGGGCGGCAATTTTGTACTGAACATCTCGGCGTCGCCTTTCTGGGCCCGCAAGCGTGAACTGCGCCGGGAAATGCTGGCAACCATTGCGAAAAATGATCACGTTCCGGTGGTTTTTGTGAACCAGGTCGGTGGAAACGACAGCCTGGTTTTCGACGGCTCCAGCATGGTACTCGACCGGGAAGGGAACGTGATCGCGCAGGCAAAGTCGTTCGAAGAGGACTTGGTCTTTTTCGACCCTGACTCGCTGGACGGAGAAATGCACGCGCAAGCCGAAGGAGAGGAAGCCAGCATCTACGCGGCACTGGTCCTGGGTACGCGTGATTATGTCCGCAAGTGCGGCTTCCGGCAGGTGATCATCGGCTTGAGCGGCGGCATCGACTCCGCGCTCACCGCGGCCATCGCTGCGGATGCTGTGGGGCCGGAGAACGTGATCGGCGTAGGAATGCCGGGGCCATATTCGTCGGAGGGCTCCATCAACGACGCGCAAAAGCTGGCGGCAAATCTGGGTGTTCGATTCGAGATTCTACGCATCACCGACATCTTTGCCAGCTATCGGGCCACTCTGCATGAAGTGTTCAAGACATATCCGGAAGATGTGAGCGAGGAGAATATCCAGTCGCGAATTCGGGGATCGTTGTTGATGGCGCTCTCCAACAAATTTGGCGCCCTGGTGCTCAGCACCGGGAACAAGAGCGAGCTTGGTGTCGGTTACTGCACGCTCTACGGCGACATGGCGGGCGGACTCGGGGTCGTCAATGATGTCCCCAAGACCATGGTTTACCGCCTGAGCCGCTATGTGAATTCGCGCAATGCGGTGATTCCGCAGGCGAGCTTGGAAAAACCACCGTCTGCGGAACTTCGTCCCGGCCAAAAGGACAGCGACTCGCTGCCGCCCTACGAAACCCTGGATGCTATTCTGGAAGACTATGTCGAGGATTCGCATTCAGCCGAACAGATTTCGCGAGACCACGGCTTTGATCTGGATCTGGTCAAGAGTGTGATCCGGATGGTTGAACGAAACGAATACAAACGCCAGCAAGCGGCTCCGGGAATAAAAATTTCTCCCAAAGCTTTTGGTTATGGACGACGTTTCCCGATAGCCTCCAAAGCCGACATCTAAATAAAGGAAAGATATGCTTCGAACACTAGTGGCAAGTTCTGTGCTGTTGATCCTCGTTACTGCGGCTGGGGCCCAGCCGAAGCCAGCAACACATTCCAAAACGAAGTCCAGTGTTCCGGCCCGGCAAGAACCAAGCGCCGCCACCAATCTACCCTCGGAAGATGCGGTGAATGCCTTTCTGCATGAGACCTTCGGGTACGACCCCCAGGTCACCTGGAAGATTGCCAGTATCGAGCCCAGCAAGGCAGAAGGCTTGGCCGAAGTGAATGTACAGATCAGCGGCCCGCAAGGACAGGGCGCACAGAAATTCTTCGTCACCGCTGATGGCAAGCATGCGGTGGTTGGCGACGTCATTCCTTTCGGCAAACACCCCTTCGAAGAAACCCGACTGGAGCTTGAAAAGAAGGTCACAGGGCCAGCGCGCGGCCCAGCAAACGCTCCGGTCACGATCGTCGAGTTCAGCGATTTGCAGTGCCCACACTGTAAAGAAGCGAGTCCCACGATTGAAAGATTGATGAACGACAATCAAAACGTGCGTCTGGTTTTTCAAAATTTTCCTTTGCCCATGCACAACTGGGCGCAAAAGGCCGCTGCCTATGCCGATTGCGTGGGGAAGAGTTCAAATGATGCGTTCTGGAAATTTATTTCCAGCGTCTATGAGGAGCAGGCGCAAATCACAGCCCAGAATGCCGATCAGAAGCTGACAGAATTGGCGGACAAGGCTGGAGTGAAGGGGGCGGACATTGCCGCGTGCTCTGCCACTCCGGAAGCACAGGCGCGGGTTGAAGCTTCGGTCAATCTGGGCAAGTCCGTTGCTGTGAACGCCACTCCAACTTTGTTTATCAATGGAAGACCCGTGGGAGTGAACGGAAATAATTATGCTGTCTTGAAGCAGTTGGTGGATTTTTCGGCGAAAGAGAAGTGAAGACTTAGTGCTCCGGTGCTGACCGCGCCCTCATCTGCTCATTCCCGGGACGGATGACCATCACTTCGGCAGGTAAATTTCCGACGCTTGTCCCATACTGCGGCTTGTAATGTGAGGAGTGATCACCACCAGCAGCTCATCATATTCATATTGCTTGCTGTTCGTTGCAGTAATCTTGTTGAGCCCCGGGACTTGACCAAGACCTGGGATCCCGCTCAAAGCGCGAGTTTCGCTACGAGTGACCTGGCCTGCGACAACCGCCGGTTCCCCATCCAGCAAAGTAATGGTGCCTTTGTACTCGCGGTTGCCGATCACTGGCACTCCGTTAATGGAAGCTCCCGAGAGCGCCCGCAAGCTGATTTCAAGTTGCAGGCTGACATCCGACCCAGAAGTTACAGCGGGCTTCGCTTTGATCGAAAGCCCGAGATCCTCGTAGCTAAACGAAGGGAACGCGGCTTGAAAAGTATTGTTTTGGAGGACCTTGCTGATGGCCGAGGTATTGAAGATGGGAGCGAAGCTTGCGTTCAAAATCGGGATACGTGAACCCATGCGAAATGTGGCGTCGTTGCCTTGAGAAGTTCGTAAGGTGGCGTGGTCCAGCGTCTTGATCCATCCCTCGTTCAAAGAGAGCTGCGCGCTGAGTTGGTCGAGGCTTACCCCGGTGAGAGTTTTGCCGCCGCCGAAGGTCGCGAGCGGCTGGCTGAAGATGGAGTTCTGCTGGCCCTGGAGCTGTGCCAGAAGCGCCGAAATTGCGGAATTGTTTGCCTGATTGATGCCACCGCTCGAAATCAATTGGTTAATCAAGTCCTGGATGTTCTGTCCTGCCACCGCCGCAAGTGCGCTGGCCGGAATGTTGAACAGGTTGAATTGGTAAGGAATGTGCAGCCCTATATTACGCGTGAGTGTGTGACTGACCTGGTACACGTGAATATCGAGCATGACTTGCGGGCGCGTAGTGTCCAGCTTCTCCAGAAACTGGGTCGCGGCATCCAACAGATTCTGCGGCGCGCGGACAACCAGGGTTGAAGAGGCCGCGTTGGGAGTAATGAATTTGATGTCGAACAAGTTCCGCAAGAGATTCATGACGTCGGTCAGGGCGGTGGGCGTGGTCGCGCCAGGGACGTAGAATGTGCGCATCGCCAGGCGCTCGTACTGGCGGCGGTTATCCGGCGTGTCTCCGGCAATCAGTACTATCTTGTCCCCCAGCGGAGTCCAGAATGACTTGGTCAGCTGGCTGGCGACGAGCATTGCTTTGTAAAAATCAACGTCATCAATGTCGAAAAACACCCGGCGCGAAGTGACGGAGTCTTCAATTTGGGCGGAGACGCCGAACGCGCTTGCAATGGCCGTCAACAGCTCACGACTGTCTCCGCGGAAATGAAAGCTGGCGTGGTTGGAGTTCGGCGCCAGCCGGATCTCGGGCGATTCCTCCACAACACTGGGTGGAGCCGCGGGCCCGGGCAGAGAATCGCCGAGAGCATCACGCAGCCGCTGCTGCGCGAATTGATTCTTGGGATCCAGATTAATGGCGCTGCGAAAATCGGCCAGAGCTTCTACCTGCTTGCCCGATTCAAGTTCGGAATTGCCGAGCTCGATGTGGTTATAAACCAATTGCTGGCGCGCCACTTCGCGGGCGGTGAAGTACTCCAAATTGCGCGGCACCAACTGAGTGGCACGATCAAATTCCACATATGCCTGGTCAGGAGCGCTTGGCTGCAGCTTCACTCCACGGACAAACGCGGCTTTGGCGTCTTTCAAATCGTGGCGGGAAGGATTGCATTGTGCTTCGCTGGCGTTTGGCGGACAAGGCAGAAGTGGGACAGGCTGCTGGTCTGCGCACAAGCCGGCGCCGGCAAAAGCAATTACGGTTGCGAAGCAGACAGCCCAGCGCATAGTTCGATTGTAACCGGGAACTCTCAAGCTGCATCCAGGTTTCAAGGGGTACCTGTACTTTCGGGGAACGCTGCCCAGCTTGGAAACTTGCGGCTGTTTGGCGTATAAAAGTTAGTGGCGACGGTACGACCTATTTCGTGCGGCCACAGCGAATCCTGGTAAATGAGCGAGGAAAAATGTCCAGCCTGACCACCGTGCACGCGCCCAAAGGGCTGGAGGGCGTGGTCGCCACCACATCCAAGATTTGCTACATCGACGGCGACCTCGGGGTGCTCGCCTATCGCGGGATTGACATCCACGAACTGGCCGACAACTCAACCTTCGAAGAAACCTGTTATCTGCTGTGGAATGGCAAGTTGCCCGGCCGGAATGAGCTGAAGGAACTTCAGGGACGGCTCGCCGCAGAACGTAAGCTGGATCCCGCTATCCTCAATTTCCTCCGCAATATGCCCAAGGGCGCTATGCCGATGGATGTGCTGCGCACCGCGGTTTCCGCGTTGGGCCTCTACGATCGCGAAGAGAAAAATAACGATCATGCCGCCAATGTCAGCAAGGCCATCCGCCTGACTTCACAGATCGCGATGATCGTGGCCGCGTACGACCGGCTGCGCAAGGGAAAAAGTGTCATTGATCCGGACGTTTCGCTTTCTCACGCCGCGAACTTCTTGTTGATGCTGAACGGTACCCGGCCATCCGAGACCGCCGAACGTGCCCTCGACATTGCTCTGATATTGCACGCCGATCATGAGCTTAATGCCTCCACGTTTGCCGCCCGCGTGACTGCGGCCACGCTCTCGGATATGCACTCGGCCATCACTTCGGCGATCGGCGCTCTCAAAGGCCCACTGCACGGCGGCGCGAATGAGGCCGCTTTTCACCTGCTCGAGACGATTGATTCTCGCGGAGCCGACCCGGTCGAGTACGTCCGCGAAATGCTTGCGCAAAAGAAGAAGATTCCAGCTTTCGGCCATCGTGTCTATCACACCGAAGATCCTCGTGCTACGCATCTGCGCAAGATGTCTGAGGACTTGGGACGCTCCAGTGGCGAGCCAAAGTGGTTTGAGATGTCACGCAAAATTGAGCAATTTGTGAAGGCCGAAAAGAAGCTGAATGCGAACGTGGACCTGTACTCAGCATCCACGTATCACGTCCTCGGAATCGATGTTGACTTGTTTACGCCCATCTTCGCCGTATCGCGCATTAGTGGCTGGAGCGCGCATGTGATTGAGCAACTCGACGACAATCGCCTGATCCGCCCCCGCGCCGACTACATTGGTCCGGCCTATCCGCAACACTGGGTGCCGATCGACCGGCGGTAGTGTGGGCTATTCGCGTTGACTAAGACTCAACCATTCTACTTATGAGCTCGACCTAAAGAACTGGGTGGCGCGGCGTGAGTGCTTGCTGGTTCAGCCGCGCTATTTCCATGCGATGCCGGTTCTGCGCCTCTCGAGGCTGAACCACGATTGATCTCGCCACCCCTCTCCCACGAAGGCATCTGCGACACTGGTGCAGTGTGGATGCGCACCGTCCCGCGCTGCTGCGCCTGTTGAGAAACTCTGGCAAGATCGGTGACTTCACCGCGTGGAACGCCCAGACCCGCAGAATTACTGCGGACCACAATCTTGCCTCCGGATGGATTCGCCAACGTCGGCGCTGGTCCGTGGTTCACCGCGAGGGTCTTCGTGCCGGTTGTAGGAGCTTGCGGCGGAGCAAAACCTTTGGGCGGATTCAGTACGCGGGGTTGGGCATACCAAGTGGTCCAAACGCCGCCGGGCTGCCATGCCCAGCCATATCCTGGCAAGAAAACCCAAGTCCCGTAGTGATAAGGAGTCCATCCCCACGGATACGCCGAAACCCAGCCGAAGCCCCAGCCGGGAGAAAACGCCCATGAGCCATCCATAAACGGGTCCCAGCCCATGCCCACAAAATACGGCTGCCACATCATGCCGTAGCCGGGCGCATTGAAGAAATTGCCATAGTAGCCGAGGTCACCCGCGCCGTAAGCATAGGGTGAGTAGCTGGTATACGAGTTGCTGGCATAGCGCAAATGATATTGGTCCTGCTGCTTGTTCCAGTCATCGTACGGTTCTTGTTGAATGCTCTTGGCCAGCGTGTGGCGATCGTTATCCGACAAATCGAATTCTGCGGTCTGGTTCTTGGCTACGTTAACTGTCCCCGAAGCGCCCTTGATTTGTATGTCCCCCTTAAACACCGCGACCGTCGTGTCTTCATCGTCGACACCGATCCGCAGGTGGGCGGAATGGGTAAGCATAAGTTTCTCGTGGCCAAACAGCACCGTGAACTCCTCATTCTTCGCGTTGGCGAAGTCCACGTAAACGGTGCCGTGTTTCACTTCCACTGCCGATACTTTGCTTCCGGAGTCGCGCAGCGAAAGTTGGGGAAACTCGACGGCGCTGTTGGGAGCCAGCCGGATGGTGCTGCCATCTTCAAACTCCACTTCGGCGCGCCCGCCGTCCATGGTGCGCAGCTTCGCGCCTTGCGAGATCGGCAAGTTCAGCAACGCCTTCTCATAACCTTGTTCGGAATCGCGCGCGATCTGCACACTGCCGTCGATGTAGCTGAGCCGCACGATACGTACTTGCGAGTCCGAGAACGCTGGAAGGGAAGCGAGTAAGAACAATATTGCTACGGAAATCCGTTGGAAGTTGGGACGGGACATAAGCACCTCTCGAGAGCAGCTCTTCTAATTAGAACACTTCTCGGGAGATTTGTTGTCTTTTCCGGCGTTGAGGTTTTTTCGGACGGCTCGGCGCCTTCCTTCATCGCCGATTTGAAGCCACGAATGCCCTCTCCGATCCCTTTACCCAGTTCCGGAAGTTTCTTGAATTGAGCGCGGGAAAAAATCCTGCGCTGTTCGGAAGTTAGTGGAAGCCGGCCGCGCAGATGTCTGCGGGAAATCGGGAATTTGTAATTTGTGCATCGGGAATTTGTAATTGTCTGAGAAGCGTCAGAAGAGTGTTGGGGAGCATCTCGCGGGAGGCGGCCACTCACCTCGCGGCGTAGAATATCAATATATGCGGCGGGTTTATCTCGACAATAACGCCACCACGCCCGTGCTGCCTGAGATCCAGGAGGCCATGCGGCCATACTTTGGCGAGCATTTCGGGAACGCATCTTCTATCCATCATCATGGGCAGGAGACGCGGGCCGCAGTCGAGCGCGCACGTGAGTCGGTAGCAAAGCTCCTCGGATGCCGGTCGGCAGAAGTTGTTTTCACCAGCGGCGGCACCGAAGCCGACAATCTGGCCATATTTGGATTAGCGCGTCCAGGCGATCACATCATCAGTTCGACGATCGAGCATCATGCCGTGCTCAACTCTTGCAAACATTTGGAAGGGAAGGGAATCGAGGTCACTTATCTGCCGGTGGATGGCCGCGGCCTGATTGATCCGGATGATCTCCGCCGTGGGTTGCGAGCGAACACGAAGCTGGTCACGATCATGTTTGCCAACAACGAAACCGGCGTGCTGCAGTCGGTCGAAGAGTTCGGAAAGATTTGCGCCGAGGCCGATGTCTATTTTCATACCGACGCGGTGCAGGCCGCTTCCAAAGTCCCCATCCGCGTAAAAGAAATTGGTTGTGACCTGCTCTCAATTTCCGGCCATAAATTGCATGCTCCACAAGGCGTGGGCGCGCTTTATGTCCGCAAGGGTACAACTCTCGAACCGATGCTCTACGGTGGCAGTCACGAGCGTTCAAGACGCGCGGGGACGGAAAATGTCGCGGGAATTGTTGGACTGGGCAAGGCGGCAGAACTCGCAGTGAGAGGTTTGGAGAATGGTGAAGCCAGCCGAATCGCATCCCTGCGCGACCGGCTGGAGACGACGATTTTGGAGAACGTCGAAGCAGCCGGCGTGAACAGTGCGGGCGCACCGCGCGTGCCCAATACCTCAAACATTTACTTCGACTACATTGAGGGCGAGGCGATGGTAATCTCGCTCGACCTGAAAGGGCTGGCAGTCTCAACCGGAGCGGCCTGCTCCTCGGGCGCCATCGAGCCTTCCCACGTGCTGACCGCGATGGGTTTGCGTCCGGATCGTGCGCGCGCGAGCATCCGTTTCAGCTTGGGCAAGCAGAACGTGGACCGGGATGTGGAGTTGGCAACTGAGCTGATTCCAGCTTCGGTTGCAAGGCTGCGCGAGTTATCGCCCATGTACAACAACCGGACAGCCGTAGGTCCGTGAAGAGATCACTGCGTTTTTCGATCGCCAAGCAGTGCCAGTTCCTGGACGATTTGCTCCAGCCGTTCTCGCCGCCGATCGTACGCGTATTTGGCGGTAACCGTCCGCACTGCCCGCGAATATTCAGCATTCAAACTCTGAATTTCAGATAGCTCCAGCTTCAAGCCTTTGAGTCGTTCCCGGATTTCTTGCTCCTGCATAACTACAGACTACCCGCAGTACCGCGGTCTGTCACGTCGCTCAGTCTCCGTGTCCCGGTCGTCCGCAACCTATTTCGACTGCGTCTATATAATTGATTGCGGCGCCAGTCGCTGTTTCTCTATGTCTGAGACCAAGACCATCGCCGTTGCCATGTCGGGAGGAGTTGACTCTTCGACCGTTGCGGCCATCCTGTGCGCGGAGGGTTACAAAGTCGTCGGCCTGACTATGCAACTCTGGAACCAGCGCCGTCTGGCGGGCCGCGAGGGCATGCCGGAGTCCGTCCAGGGCCGCTGCTGCTCGCTTGACGACGTGTACGATGCCCGCCGCGTAGCGGAGACGATCGGTATCCCTTATTACGTCGTCAACCATGAGGATCGCTTCGAGCGGGATGTTATTCGTCCGTTCGTTCAGGAGTATCTGTCAGGACGCACCCCGATTCCGTGCAGTCTTTGCAACAATCACCTGAAGTTCGATCAATTGCTCACAGTTGCGCAGCAGATTGGCGCGGACGCCGTTGCGACCGGTCATTATGCATGTGTGGAATTCGATTCAGAGGGAAATCGCTGGCTGCTGAAGCGTCCCGCAGACCATTCCAAGGACCAGACTTATTTTCTTTTCGGGCTAACGCAGGAGCAGCTCAGCCGCACGCTATTCCCGCTTGGGGGGATGACCAAGCCCGAGGTCCGCGAGCTTGCGCGCAAGCATGGTCTCGCCCTCGCCGAGAAACCGGATTCGCAGGAGATATGTTTTGTTCCCGGTGGCGATTACAAGAATTTTCTCGACGCATATCTCGCCGAGCAGGGCGAGTCACTCCCTGATACCGCTGGGGAGTTGGTCACAACCGATGGCCGCGTAATCGGCGAGCACAGCGGCATTCACAACTTTACCGTCGGGCAGCGCAAGGGTCTGGGCGTGGCAACCGGTTCTCCACTTTACGTGCTCCAGATCAAGGGGGATGCCAGGCAAGTGGTAGTGGGCGGCGGAGAAAACCTGTATTCCAATACCTTGCGCGTTCATCGCATCAACTTAATTTCGGTGGATGACCTGCACGTTCCCATGCGAGTCAGCGTAAAGATCCGCCATCGCCACGAACCGGCCGCGGCGCTGATTGAGAAGTCCGGCGACGATGAGATTCTGGTCACCTTTGATGAGCCCCAGCGTGCCATCACTCCTGGACAAGCGGCCGTTTTCTACGATGACGATGTGGTTGTGGGCGGCGGCTGGATTAGTTGATCGAAGATCAATTCCTGACATGTGTGGGCGGCTGTCTCCGCATGCTAACCATGTAGGCCCAGACGCTCTCGTCTGGGCAGGGCAGGTGTGGGCACCTGCCCCTACATGTGTCATGATCCGGCAAGCCACACGTTACAGAAATGGGATGTAAGCAGGAACACTTCGTTTATAAGCCTGAAAATCCTCTCCGAATCTTGATGCCAGCAGTTTCTCTTCTGTACGCACGCGAATCTCCGTTCCCCCTATGAACAGCACAACAGAAGCCAGAAAGAGCTGCCATGGCGCGATGACCACCGCGGTTGCGCACAACACCAACAGCATGGACGTATAAATCGGATGCCGGACCAGGGCATACGCTCCTGAACGCACGAGCTGGTGTTCCACACCGAGGCCTGCGTCCACACGCAAGTGGCTTCCAAGTGCGCTGGAGGACGTCCACGAAAGCGCGGCTGCAAAGGCAAAAAGAAGAATGCACGCCAAGGTCCGCGAGATGGGGAGCGGCCGCGTCCAGAAATGTCCTTGCCAAAGCACAGAGTAAGCCACCAACTGCAGCAGGACACCCCAGCGGGCGCGCCGATCCACGGTGCTGGCGGATCCGACTTTACGATGCGCCACAACAAACGGAGCGAACCAGGCTATCACTCCGGCCACCAGAATTCCGTATGCGTATGCGGGCATGCGGGCGATGATAACGATGTTTGTTGTTGGTGTACAGAACTCGCAGGAACGATTGCCGGCTAGCAGCCAAAAGCTAATGGCCAAAAGCTGGGTTCAGATAAACATCTCGTCTTGAGGAACGGTGGCCGAGTTGCGCTCGCGGCGGCGGGAGAAGAATGCCTCAAGTCCAGTGGTCACTCCGTGCATCAAGCCGGAGATGTGGCGAACCGGAGAAACAACGGTGCGCTGCACCGCTTCGCGGGTTTCTTCCAGCTTGTCCATGGTGCTATTGACGAATTCATCGGCGCGGATCACCTGCAGGCGAGTGCGATCGATGATGTCGGTGAGAGTCGCGTCCACTCGTTCCATCTGCGTCCGTAGAATGGTCGTGGAAACACTTACGTTATCCACCACGTTTTCAATCTTTGGCCGCAGCTCGGTCATCATTGCGTGGGCCAGTTCGGCCGTGGGCAGGACTTTCGTCTTTACTTCTTCGGCGAGGGATTCGACTTTAGCGCTGGTCTTGCGCAGGGCAAAGTACATGCCCGCAAGAATCCCAGCCTGGACGAGTACGGCAAGCGCGGTGACGACAATGAAAACTATAAGTAAGTTTTCCATAGACTCGTTTCACGGCGGCAGGTGACGGTTATAGGTTCTCTGCGCCGCGCTCGGCAGTCGTCTTTTCACGGTACGCCTGGCGTCCCGCTTCTACTGCAGAGCGAAATTGTTCCTTCTGCTGATTAAAAGCTTCTTTTCCGCGACCGGCCCATTCTTCAGCCTGCTCGCGAGCCTGTTTCGCTCGATTGCGAACGTACTCGCGGCCCTCTTCGGCCTTCGCCATAAGAATTTCGCGGGTCTCGCTGCCCGACTGCGGCGCGTACAGAATGGCAACAGCTGCGCCGATCCCCAGGCCAGCCAAAAACCACAGCACTCCACTTCCATTCCGGTCAGACATATATGACCTCCAACAATGATTGCAACAGACGGATGTTAGCACCCGCTATGGCGAAATACAATTCACGATGGGCCCGGGTAGTTGGCCAGGTTTGAAATCCGGGCGCCCGGTTCGGCGTGAAGACTACCGGCACAGGTAGACCGCTCATCGGGGATAATCTCTTAATGGAAAGATCCGGTGCCGGGCCCAGATTGATCATTGTGTGCGGATTGCCGGGTTCGGGTAAGACCACGTTTGCCAAGGCGCTCGAAAGCAGGCTCCACGCGGTCCGTTTTGCTCCGGACGAGTGGATGGATGCTCTTTCGCTGGACATCTACGATGAAGAAAGGCGCGGGAAGATCGAGGCGCTGCAGTGGAAATTCGCTAAGGAACTCCTCGCGCTAGGCCTTACGGTAATCATCGAATGGGGCACCTGGGGGAGGTCCGAGCGGGATACCTTGCGGCTCGGAGCCAGAGCCCTTGGTGCTGCCGTTGAGTTGCATTATCTCTCTGCGCCAACAGATGTGCTCTTTGAGAGGATTCAACGCCGAGGTCTGGAGAAGCCGCCCATAGAACGAGATGCATTGTTCAAGTGGTCCGAAACATTCCAGGTGCCGACGCCCGAAGAGATGGCGCTCTTCGACAAGCCTCTGCTTGCAGACCTCGATTCCGGTTGAAACATGACGACCACCCAGGGGCCGGGTAGTGGCACACCGCCGCTTCGCATACAATGACGGAGTGATGGCAGCAAGGGACAACATGAGTGAGGTCGGGAAACCCTGGGAGGGCCAGGTCATCAATGGAGAATTCCCTCTGCTCCGTTACCTGGGGCAGTCCGACCACAGCACGGTGTTTCTCACCCAGCGGAAGGAGGAGCCTCGGAAGGCGGCCATCAAGCTCATCCCCGCAACCGCCGTAGACGCAGGCATTCAGCTCTCGCGATGGGAGGCCGCTGCCAAACTTTCTCATCCTCACCTGATTCGTTTGTTTGAGATGGGGCGTTGCCAACTGGAGAACAATGCATACCTCTACGTGGTAACGGAATACGCCGACGAGAACCTCTCCCTGGTCCTCCCAAGCCGGCCACTCACTGCTGCTGAGACTCGCGACATGCTTCCGCCCGTACTGGATGCCCTGCGGTATCTTCACGGCAAGGGTTTTGTCCACGGCCACACTAAACCTTCCAACGTCATGGCAACTGGAGACCAGCTCAAGGTTTCCACCGACGAAGTGGTCCGCGCGGACCAGGTGAGTGGAGCGGGCTTCACACCAAGCCTGTACGATCCTCCGGAGGCTAGAACCACAGGTTTCTCTCCCGCTGGAGATGTGTGGTCGCTAGGCATGACCCTAGTCGAAGTCTTGACGCAGCGTCCGCCAGTTCGAGAGGCAACGCCAGGAGGAGAGTTCCTGCTGCCTCAATCGCTACCTGCGCCATTCTCTGACATCGCGCGGCATTGCCTTCGCCGCAGTCCCGAAGAGAGATGGTCGCTTGACCAAATCGCGTGGCGCCTGGAACAACCGGCATCGTCTAAGCCGCCAATGACCCAGACAGTCGGCCCCGGCCAAAGTATGTTAGGAAAACGTGGATGGGCGGTTCTGGCCGTCGTGGTGGCCCTGGTAGTGCTGGCCGCTTGGGCAATCTTTAAGCCATCGCATCCTCCGGTAGTGGTCGTTCCACCGCCAATCCCATTTCCCAAAGTGCAATCTGCGCCCTCCAGTTCTGCTCAGGGGCCGTCGTCGACTTCCGAGTCCACTCAGCCGAGCGCGGTCGTACAGCAAGTGCTGCCTGATGTTTCCCGAGGCTCGAGAAACACGATTCGAGGCACGATCCGGGTGAAGATCCGGGTTGTGGTGGATTCATCCGGCAATGTGTCGAACGCGAGCTTTGTTACTCCTGGTCCCAGCAAGTACTTTGCGAATCTCGCCTTGCAGTCCGCGCGCAAGTGGAAGTTCGCCCCGCTGACGGCAAATGGCGATGCAGGGAATGAATGGATCCTGACCTTCGAATTTCGGCAAAGCGGAACTCAAGCGACCGCAAACCCTGCTGGACACAAACCCTGACTCGCTGGCTGGGCTTGTGCTCTGGGCTTACGAGAGAGAGAATATTCAGTTCCAGTCTTTATCTTTGATCTTTAGTGTTTAGTCCAATCTTTAGTGCCCCGCGGAGAAGGCCTTGTCCGATCGCAAGTATCGGCAGCACGGATATCAGGACAGCGGTGGTGAACGCCAGAAACCGTCGTCGGAGCGGCCTGTCCGGAAGGACACGTTCGGCCCCAAGCCAATTCAGATGGCTGGGACTCATACCGTCTCCCGCTGCGCCCAGTGCGGCACGTTGCTTACCCTGGTTTCGGAGCCGCTAGGCGCGTGTCCGAAATGTGGATTTGAGCTGCACTCCTGCAAGCAGTGCTCGCATTTTGATCCCTCCAGCCGCTTTGAATGCACGCAACCAGTGCCCAAGAGAATCGCGAAGAAGGATGCGCGCAACGACTGCACCTTCTATTCAATCAGCGTGCGCGTGGAGAAGCAGACCACAACCGGCAGCGTTTCCCGTCCCGATGATGCCCGCCGGGCATTCGATAATCTGTTCAAGGATTGACCTGTCAAGGATTAGCCTGAGCTTCGTCGCGAGCACGGTGCCGGGAAATCTCAGCCATGAAACGCGCAGCACTAGGTATTCGAATGCATTCTGGTTGGGGAGTGCTAGTGGCCGTTTGCGGAGACGCCAACTCGCTGGAGTGTGTTGCCCGGAAGCGCATCGTCACCACCGATCCGACAATGCTCGGCGCTAACCAGCCATATCACCATGCAGTCAGCCTCCCACTCGCAGATGCGGAAAGGTACCTTGCGAACAGTGCAGCCGTCTCCGAGCGTTTGGCTTTCGCGGCTGTCGAGGAGGTGGTCCGGGAATTGGACGGGCGCGGCTATCGGATTGTAGGTTCCGCCGTCCTCTTGGCCTCAGGTCGCCCTCTGCCGTCTGTTGCGAAAATTCTCGCGTCGCACCCGCTGATTCATACTGCGGAAGGCGAATTCTTTCGCAATGCTGTCGGCAAGGCTTGTGAGCGTCTTGAAATTCCCGTCACGCCAATTCGAGAGCGAGAACTCGACGAGCAGGCCAAGAAGGCATTCGGGAATACGGCAAGCCAAGTTCAGCGCAGCATCTCAACTCTGAGTAGTTCTATCGGCCCACCCTGGACTAAGGACCACAAAACTGCGGCACTCGCCGCTGCAATGATTCTGGCAACATAATTCTGACAACATGGAAGACTTAGAGCCTTTAGGATCAGAAGGACTCACAGTTAGTCGCAATAGGAGAGGCACAGTGAGCGAGGCATATGTGCATGGCTATCACCCGCCGGAGAACGAACGCTTAGCAGGACCAGGCCGGAGCGTTGGCGGACCTGCTGCATTCCGGCACTTCATACCTGCCCGGAAGCGTGGTGCTCGAAGCCGGGTGTGGTGTTGGAGCACAGACGGTCACTCTAGCTCAACGGAGCCCGGGCGCACGATTCACGTCAGTTGATCTCTCCGCGGCCTCGCTGGCGGAAGCTAAGAAGAAGACGGAAGCGGCGGGAATCACCAATGTGCAGTTCCAGAAGGCGGACATCTTCGCGGTGCCCTTCGCCCCCGAATCCTTCGACCACGTCTTCGTCTGTTTCGTCCTGGAACATCTGTCGCGCCCGGTTGAGGCTCTGGTAATTCTCAACCGGCTACTCAGACCCGGTGGCACCATGACCGTCATCGAGGGTGACCACGGATCTACTTACTTCCACCCTGACAGCGGGGCGGCCCATAAGGCAATCCAGTGTCTAGTCGAGTTGCAGAGGTTGGCGGGAGGCAACCCATTGATTGGCCGGCAACTCTATCCACTTATGATCGAGGCCGGTCTGGAAGCGGTCCACGTGTCTCCCCGCATGGTGTATGTAGATTCGAGCCGGCCCGACCTCGCGGACGGCGTCACCAGGAAGACATTCACCGCAATGATCGAGGGCGTGCGCGAATCCGCGATCGAGGCCGGCATGACCGATCCCGAAAGCTTTGATGCAGGTGTTCGAGATCTTTACCGAACGGCTGAGGCGGACGGGGTCTTCTGCTACACGTTCTTCAATGGAGTGGGAGAGAAGAGTCGGCGACCATGATCCTTTCAAACTGCGGGTGGCCCACGTCTCGCGCTGATCAAAAAAACTGAAATAAGAACATGAGTGGTGCCCCGGCACCAAATGGTCAACCCAAAATGGTCAACCCAATCTTTACACCCTGCTCACACCCGTGTTACCCTCAATGACATACAACGAAAGAGTAAAAAATTAGAAGGAGTGCACCAGGTTAGTGCTAGCCAGAGAGCAAAAGAAATCCCTCATTGATCAGTACGGGAGCCATCCCAACGATACGGGCAGTCCAGAAGTCCAAGTCGCTCTGTTGAGCGAACGCATTGGTCAACTGACGGAGCACTTCAAAACGCACCTGAAGGACCACGGTTCACGTCGCGGTCTTCTCATGCTGGTCAGCAAGCGTCGGCGTTTGCTCGACTACCTCAAACAATACGATTCCGAGCGCTACAAGACGGTTGTTCAAAGACTCGGCCTGCGAAAGTAAAGGGCCGTTTCTGTTGGGCTGTTTGTTCCTACGCCATCGGGACCGGGCCGTAGTGTGTTTGGCGGCTGAATGAGGCAAAAGCAGGTTGCGTTCCCATCCTCACTGGAAATCGCGAACTGGTATTCACTGACGGGTTGCGCTGCGGTTTACTACTGCAAGCGTTCGCTCTCCTGAAGAAGGAAAAACCAATGAAACAAGAAGTTTCTGTTGAACTTGCCGGGGGCAAACGGATTTCGTTCGAAACCGGAAAACTGGCCAAGCAAGCACATGGCTCAACCGTGGTTCGAATGGGCGACAACGTTGTGATCGCCACGGCCACGTCGAACCCCGACCCGCGGGAGGGAATTGATTTCTTCCCGCTTACCGTCGACTACCGCGAGTACACCTACGCGGGTGGACGCATTCCCGGGGGCTTCATCAAGCGTGAAGGCCGTCCCAGCGAGCGCGAGATTCTCACCAGCCGGCAGATCGACCGTCCCGTGCGGCCGCTCTTCGCCGAAGGATTCAAGTGCGAGACCCAGGTCATCGCCTTCGTTCTCTCCGCGGACACGGAAAATGATCCCGACGTCGCCGCCATCAACGGCGCCTCCTGCGCGCTCACCATTTCTGATATCCCATTTCTAGGTCCCATCGGCGCGGTGCGCGTGGGCCTGGTGAATGGACAATTCATCATCAATCCGACTTACAGCGAGATGCGCGACAGCCTGGTGAACATCATGGTCGTTGGCACCGCGGACGGAATTGTGATGATCGAATCCGGCGCCAAGGAAGTGAAAGAAGAGACGGTGGTTGATGCCATCGAGTTCGGCCACACCGAAATCAAGAAGATTTGCGCCGCCATCAGCCAGCTGCGAGACAGAGCCGGCAAGCCGAAGCGCAAAGTCGAAGCACCAGAGTTTGATCAAGCCTACTATGACAGCCTGCTGAAGAAATTAGGCGCCGACCTGACGGATCGTCTCGACACCCAGAAACATCCCAAGGCAGAGAGTCACAATCTGGTCAGGGAACTGAAGAAACAACAACTCGCGGAGATCCCTGAGGATGACGAGGAAGGCCGCAAGAAGTTCACGCACTACTACGAGGCTCTGCGTGAACGCATTTTCCGTGAGCAAGTCATCAATGACAAACGCCGTCCCGACGGACGCGCCTTTGACCAGGTCCGCGATATTTGGATTGAAGTCGGAGTCCTACCCCGCACGCACGGGTCCGCCATCTTCACTCGAGGCGAAACTCAAGCGCTGGTCACCACCACTCTCGGCACCAGCGATGACATGCAGCGCCTGGAAGTCTTCGAGGGAGAAGCCAAAAAGCGCTTCATGCTTCACTATAACTTTCCTCCGTTCTCGGTTGGAGAAGTTGGCTTTCTGCGTGGCGCTGGACGGCGTGAAATCGGGCACGGAGCTCTGGCTGAGCGAGCGGTTTCCTTCGCCCTTCCCACCGAAGAAAACTGGCCTTACGCCATGCGCGTGGTCTCTGACATTCTCGAATCCAATGGCTCGTCCTCAATGGCCACGGTTTGCGGAGCGTCGCTTTCGCTGATGGATGCCGGCGTACCGTTGAAGTCTCCAGTCGCCGGAGTCGCCATGGGCCTGGTAAAAGAAGGCGAGCAATACGTCATCCTCAGTGACATCGCCGGCGCGGAAGACCACTACGGGGACATGGATTTCAAGGTTGCCGGCACCAAAAATGGCATCACCGCCCTCCAAATGGATATCAAGGTTGGTGGCATTACTGCGCAGATCATGCGCGAAGCCCTCGCCCAGGCCAATCGCGGGCGTCTATTCATTCTCGACAAGATGAATGAAGCCATCGGCGTGCCGCGCGAGAAAGTTTCAGCTTATGCGCCGCGTATCTACACTCTGCAGATTCCGGTGGACAAGATCCGCGACGTGATTGGGCCCGGCGGAAAAATGATCCGCTCGATCATTGAACAGACCGGCGTAAAGATCGATGTCGAGGATACCGGCAAGATCAATGTGGCGTCGAACGACGAAGCTTCGGCCAACAAGGCGTTGCAGATCATTCGTGATCTAACTGCGAGCGCCGAAGTAGGGAAGACTTATCTGGGCAAAGTGACGCGCCTGGCTGATTTCGGGGCGTTCGTCGAAATCATTCCCGGGACCGAAGGTCTGTTGCACATCAGCGAAGTCGCGGAGCACCGTATTAAAGATGTTCGCGACGAGTTGAAAGAAGGCGATCAGGTGCTGGTGAAAGTCCTGGCGGTCGAGGGCAACCGAATCCGCTTGTCACGCAAAGCTATCCTGAAAGAGCAGCGCGCAAAGATGGGTGGCGGAGTCGTTCCGCCCGAGGGCGGCTCGGAAGTCCAGCAAGAAGCGGTCGCGGCTGGCGTTCCTGCGTTAACCATCGAAGGCGGAGCTGATTTCGCTGAAGGTGACGAGCCGAATTTCAACCGGGAAGCAGCGCCACAGCACGTCGCCAGCCCTACCGGTGATCGTCCCGATCGCGGCGGAGACCGTGGCGGCGGGCGAGGCGGACGGCCGGGCGGGCGCCCTGGCGGCGGTGGTGGACGACGCCGGCGCGACGGTCGCAGTGAACATGGCGGCCACGGCGGTGGCGGTGGGCGTCATTAGGAATTGTTCGACACGAAAGGCCGCGACGAGAGTCGCGGCCTTTTGTTTTTGACAGCTAGAAGTGAAGCGGTCTCTTGGAATGGAAGGAGCGAAATCGTGTACGAAGTGATTCTGAAGCGCTTTGAGCATCCCGATGAAGTGCGGAACTTCGAGAAAGGTAAATTCGAATTGGTTCACCTCGGCAGCATGACGGTTGGCCGTGCCAGTTATGAACCCGGATGGAAATGGTCGCTTCACGTTGGAAAATCGACCGGCGCCACGAGTTGTATGGTGGAACATGTTGGCCTGGTGCTGTCAGGACGGGCCACGGCGGCTATGGACGATGGACGGATCGTCGAGATGAAAGCAGGCGATCTCTTTTACATTGAGCCGGGACACGACAGTTGGGTCGTCGGGAATGAGCCCTACGTATCATTGCACTTCCTGGGAGCAGGCGAATACGCGAAACACAAGTAAGATGACGGGTGCCCCGTCCTTGTCTCGCCGTTCTCTGGCGAGACAGGGCGGGGATTTTGACTTTGACGAAAAGGAGGAGGTGAAAATCAAAGTCCCCACCCTCCCGCAACGAACGCGGGAAGGGTCGGGCACCCGATTCAGGGGTTAGGCCGCGCCGGACCCCTTGCGCTTGGGCAGAATCTCTCCGATGCGGCGGATCTGTGCTCCCACTCCGCGCAGTTTCTCTTCAATGCGTTCGTAGCCGCGATCGATGTGATATACCCGGTCGATGATGGTTTCGCCGTCGGCCACTAACGCCGCCAGCACCAACGAGGCCGAAGCACGCAGGTCAGACGCCAGCACGGCCGCGCCGCTCAGAGGAGATTTTCCCCGTACCACCGCCCGGCTCCCTTCAATCTTGATGTTTGCGCCCATGCGGACCATCTCCTGCGCATGCATGAAACGATTCTCAAAAATGTTTTCTGTGACGCTGGATGTGCCGTCGGCCTGTGTGGCTAGGGCCATGTACTGCGCCTGCATGTCGGTCGGGAAGCCGGGGTATTCTTCGGTAATGACGTCCGCCGCTTTCAAATCACCGTCGCCTTCAACGCGGACGGAGTCGCCACGGTGCGTGGTCTTGATTCCAACTTCAGCCAGCTTTTGAAGAAGCGCGCCGAGGTGTTCGGGTTCGCAGCCTGAAATATTCAGGTCGCCACCCGTGAGTGCCCCTGCCAGGATGAAAGTCGCAGCTTCGATGCGATCAGGAATGATCCGATGTTTTGCCCCGTGAAGCTTTTCGACTCCTTTCACCCGAATGGTTGCAGTGCCTGCGCCCTCGATTTTCGCGCCCATCTTGTTCAGCAGGGCGGCGAGGTCCGCGACTTCCGGCTCACGCGCGCAGTTCTGCATCACGGTTTCACCTTCGGCGAGAGCAGCGGCCATCAACAGATCTTCAGTGCCGGTGACCGTAATCTTGTCGAAAACGATCTCCGCGCCCTTAAGTCGATCAGCCGAGGCCTCGATGTAGCCGTGTTCCTGATTTATGGTGGCGCCAAGCCGTTCCAGGCCTTTGATATGCAGATCAATGGGACGCGCACCGATCGCGCAGCCTCCGGGCAATGAAACCCGCGCCGTCCCGCAACGAGCGACCAGCGCCCCCAGCACAAGCGTGGAAGCTCGCATGGTTTTCACCAGCTCATACGACGCTTCCGGTGACGCTAGATTACGGCAACAGATCGTCGTGCGATGATGCGCGCGCCCGTAGCCAAGCTCGACTTCGGCCCCCATCGCCGCCAGCAGTTTGCGGGTGGTTTCGATGTCGCGCACCTGCGGAATGTTCTCCAGAATTACCGGCTCTTCCGTGAGCAGCGCGGCTGCCATCGCAGGTAGCGCGGCATTTTTGGCTCCGCTGATGCGAACCGTGCCCAGCAATGGGTTGCCGCCGCGAATAACAAACTTATCCATATCGAGATAATTCCTTAAATAGATCCCAAGAGCATCGGATTGTGGCAAGCGCCTTTGCATTCTATCCGGAAAAACCTGTGATTCTACCCGGTCCGCGAGCGGAACAGTTACGGAAGGAATCTAATCTCCGTCGCCCATCCCGGCTCGTCACATTCAGTTTTCTTCCCCAGAGAAACTCCGCTTCGCTCTCGCGACGGCCTGTCTCACGTTGCCACCCACCAATTTTAGATGTTTCTCTGCTTCTTTCCTGCTTGCGCCAGTTAAGTGCATGACAATCGCGACTGGAACGTCCTTACGGGAAGCCTTCAAAATCTTGCGTGCCTGATTCCGATCAACTCCCATCGCTCTCTCGACAATCATGACCGCCCGTTCGGTCAGCTTTGTGTTTTTCTGATGCAAGTTGACCATCAAATTGTCGTACACATATCCCAGCCGTACCATCGCTCCGGTGGAGAGCATATTCAGTACCATTTTTTCTGCGGTGCCGGCCTTCATGCGCGTGGAACCCGTAACCACTTCTGGGCCGGTTTCAACCACAATGGCAAGTTCAGCAGCTTTCTCCAGCGGGGAATCGCGATTGCAGGTGACTTCGATCGCGGCGATGGTGAAGGGTGTGCGTCCACTTGCGGCGAGACCCACAATCACGTCACGCTTAGTCGGCCGACGCCTCCTAATTTCATGCACCCCCAGCTTCCGCGAGTCCTCATCCGCTTCGACGGCGGCGCCCAGGGCTTTCCGGCCTCCAGCCATCACGAACTGGACCAGGCTCGGATCAGTGTCGAAGGTGGGTGGGCATTCCGAAGCGTCCAGCGCAGCAATCCTTCCGCTGGTGCCTGTACCCACGTAGATCAGCCTTCCTCCGCTGGCCAGAGCTTCGGCAATCCAGTCAATCGCCTGCGCAATCTGGGGCAACACCCGCTCCACGGCCGGTGCGACCTTTGCGTCTTCGGAATTGATGATCCGCGCAATCTCCAGCGCTGATTTCGTGTCCAGGGCCGCCGAAGCGGGATTCGGTTGCTCGGTAGATAGCTGCTCCAACTCAGAGCTTGAGGCTTTCTTCATCGAACCGCACCGAGCGCTTCCGCGACTGCGTCGTGAAATTTGGGACGAACTGCTTTGATCGCCCAATTCGAGCAGTCCGGCCAGGTACGGTTGGTCAGCAAAGTCACCGAAAGCTGGCGCTCGGGGTCAATCCAAAGGGAAGTTCCGGTGTAGCCAAGATGTCCGAACGATGAAGGCGAAAAGTACTTGCCGGACTGCGAAGGAGACGACGGGGTGTCCCACCCCAAGGCTCGCGAAGTGGCGGGGGGAGAAGTCTCTCTCCGGGTGAACAACGCAAGAGTTTCTGGACGTACGATCGGTGCTCCGCCACTGAGCATGGCGTGCGCAAAGACTGCGAGGTCCCCCGCGGTCGAAAAGACGCCCGCATGGCCGGCAACGCCCTCCATCACGCTGGCGTTCTCATCCTGCACTTCGCCCTGAATGATTCGCTTACGAAACGTTTGGTCGTCGGCGGCCGGCGGAATCTGAGACTTCCATGCCGCAGGAGGGCGGAACGCCGTATGCAGCATGCCGAGCAGTCCGAACACCTCACGCTGACAAAAGCGGTCGAGAGGTTCTTCGGCAATCCGCTCAAGAGCAATTCCGAGCAGGATGAAACCAATGTCGCTGTACTCGGCATGCGTTGCAGGGGCATTCTTCAAGGGAACGGAGAACACTTGGCGCAGAAATTCTTCTCTCTCCGCCGCGCGCAGGTAGAGCTTCTCGTAGGCGGGCAAGCCGGAGCTATGTGCGAGAAGCATGCGGAATGTGATTTCTCGCCCGCGCGTGTCCTCACCGGCAAATTCCGGCAGCACTCCGACAACGGGGGCATCCAGATCGAGCAAGCCGCGCTCGTACAAAATCATTGCCATGCTGCTAGTCGCGACAGCTTTGGAGACGGAGGCCAGGTCGAAGATGCTCTCCGCATCAACCCGTTGACAGCTTTCGTCATAAGTAAAGCGCCCAAGCGCCTTCAACGCGACGAGTCTTCCGCAATGAGTGACCGCAACGGATGCCCCCGGAAACGCACGGTCGGCAATTGCGCGCTGTAGTACCTCGAAGGCTTGTGAAAAAAGTCCATCCTGTTCGGTCCATGCTGCCGCCGGGAATTGCCATTGGTTTCTGATGGAGGCTTCCAAGTCTCGCAGTTGGCTTTATAACAAACTTCGTAGCCAGGGTAAACACAACCGACATCACATGCGATGAACCCCTCACGAGTGAGGACACCCGAATTTGGCCATTCGTGGCAATCGGCCTTCTCCTCCCTGCTCCATGCATCTTGGTGATCTGTTCTTGCGCGCAGTGCAGACTTAGACTCCGTTCAGCCGCTTCTTACGAGCAATCAAATTCACTTGCAGCTAGAAACTTATCCCAAGCCAAAAGGCAGGCTTGACAATAACCACTCGTCGCGGTGTGTTCCCTCTGACCGTCGGGTTCGCGCAGGCTAGCGGGAGCTTCAATTATGGAACCGGACAAACCGCGTGCGTGCTGAACAATGACAATAACGGCACCATCACCGGCGGACAACAATGTGCCAGCAGTCTGGTTTTCGGTGGTACTGGGAACTGCGGCGGTGTCGATAAGAATGGTAACCCTAACCCTCCCTGTAACTGCATCGGGAGCGTCACAACCGGAATAAAGACCAGTAGTGGCAAGGGCAACGTATTCGTTATCAGGCCTTCGGCTGTGGTTGGCCTTTTGACGGACGTCACGGTGTCAAAGAACAGCACCAGCACCACAGGAACCAGTTCAGCGCTGGCTGGAGTGGATTTTGCGGTGTCGGTCCTGCCGAAGAGCGGCCAGCCGAACCCCACGGTAACGCCGAATTACCCTCTCACCTACGACGCGCGTTTCATCCAGCTCAGCACCAACCTGTTTGACGTGCTCGGCACAATGTGCACCACCACCACCGGCTGCTTCATCAGTTTTAACGAGAGCACCGTTTCCGCCCACAGTTTCGACTGGGTAGCTTCAAATCTGGCGTCTGGTAATTACGAGGTCCAGGTCGGGTGGACTTCCTCACTCGGGGATTTTGGGATAGCCAACTCGATGACTTGCGTTGGCCCGGTCAACCTCACAGTGCAACAGAACAAGATCTTTAGCCCGAGCGCCGGGCTCTCTTTCTAACGGCGCTCACACCTTGCACATCAGGCCTCAAGCCCGTTCGGCTGGAGGCCTGAGTTCAAGTTTGATGGGAACAGCGGCAAGCTGGTGCATTTTTCCTCCATGCCGCGAAGATATTCATAACAGGGAGAATTTCAAGATGCGTTCGCGTTTGCGGCACTTTTTGTTTTGCGTTTTCGCAACCTTGCTTTGCGCAGGTTTTTCCCTCGGGGCCAATCTAGACGACGCTAAGCGTGCCTATCACCAAAGAGACTACGCTACCGCAGTCAAAGAATTTACAGGTCTGGCGGAGCAAGGCAATTGGGAGGCCCAGCTCATTCTTGGCAAGATGTACATGCTAGGCCAAGGGGTCGCGATGGATTCCGACCTGGCAATCAAGTGGTTCAAGGCGGCTGCCGCGCAGGGCGACTCAGAGGCGGAATTCTTCCTGGGTTCCTTGTATCTGTTGCCTCAAAAGGACGTCGGCGAAGGCCTGAAGTGGCTACGCCTCTCTGCTGACCAGGGAGAGCAGGATGCCCAGTTACTCCTGGGGAAGGCCTACATGAAGGGTGACAAGGTACTTCCGCGCGATCCGATTCAGGGTGAAATGTGGCTCCGGTTGGCCGCCAAAGACAATAAAGACTTCTATCAAGACGCGCTCCATGAAGCGGAAAGACAAATGACTGCGGACCAGATTGCAAAGGGCAAAGAGCTGGCAGCTGTTTGGAACCCAACAGCACCCCAAGTTCTGTCCCGCAACAAAAATAGATAGATCCACAGAACGCCATCAGGGAAAACCGCCTCAATCCTTCGATCCGGTTACACAGGACTACCGCTGCACAGGGTGGTACATGGTCTGTAGTTCTTGAGCGATGGCGCCGTCGTTGTTGTAAATTCATCCCATCGGTCCGCGCATTGCAAATTCGGTGAGGCTCGGCGCCATTCTCCTGGCGCTGGTTGTTTTGTGCGACTTTTCGGCAGCGCAGGAAACCCAGTCACCTAGGCTTGGTGTTCTCGATTCCATTCTTCAAACCTCGATCCAGAACCATGAAATCCCTGGCGCGGTCTTGCTGGTCAGCCATGACGGACATGTGATTTATCGCAAAGCGTTTGGCGACCGCTCGCTCGAACCCACCAGGGCGCCGATGACCGTGGATACGATCTTCGACATCGCATCGCTGACAAAGGTTGTTGCTACCACGACCGCAGTAATGCAGCTTGTGGATGGAGGGAAAGTCCGGCTGAATGATCCGGTCGTGAAGTACATCCCAGAATTCGGGCAAAATGGGAAGTCGGACATCACGGTTCGCGATCTTCTGACGCACCACTCCGGCCTTCCGCCGGACCTTGACTTGAGCCATCCCTGGGCGGGCCGCGATGTCGGATACAACATGGCTTTTGCAGTTACGCCGATTTCGCCACCCGAAACCAGATTCGTCTATAGCGATATCAATTTCATCGTACTGGGCGCGTTGGTCGAGCGAGTGAGCGGAGTTCCACTTGATTCTTATTGCGCGCAGAATGTTTTTGCTCCGCTGGGAATGTCCCACACCCGTTTTCGTCCACCGGCTGAGTGGTTGCCGCAGATTGCTCCCACTGAATACGACGAACGCGGACAGATGCTTCATGGAATCGTTCACGACCCAACCTCTCGCCGAATGGGGGGAGTCGCCGGACACGCGGGCATCTTTTCGACAGCCGACGATCTCGCGAAGTTTGCACAAGCCTTGCTCGATGGAGGCCCAGTTCTGTCACCGCTTGCGATCATCAAGATGACGACGCCGCAGCAGCCTCCCACGTTAACCGCCCTGCGCGGGCTAGGTTGGGACATCGATTCACCGCTGTCGTCGAATCGCGGCGAGTTGCTTCCGGTTGGTTCGTTCGGCCATACCGGATGGACTGGGACATCCCTGTGGATTGATCAAACCACTCACACCTTCATCATCCTTCTAACCAACGCAGTGCATCCTCGCGGGCGGGGTTCGGCAATTTCGCTGCGCGCCAAAGTTGCGACTGCGGTAGCGGCTACAATTCCGCTGACCGTTGCCGAGCAGGAGGCGCTGCGCTGGAAGAGCATCACCGGCTATAACGAAGCAATGACCGCACAACACCATCTTGCAGAGCGTAACGGTACGGTACTGGCGGGAATTGATGTCCTGGAATCGCAAGGCTTTGTTCCCCTGCAAGGGAAGCGTGTGGGCGTTCTCACCAACCAGACAGGCGTCGATTCTGCCGGCCATCGCACAATCGATGTACTGGCGCACGCTTCTGGAGTGCAGTTGACCGCGATTTTCAGCCCCGAACATGGCGTCACCGGTGCGCTCGACACCACCAAGGTCGGCAACTCTCGCGACGCCGCTACCGGAATTCCGGTTTACAGCGTTTACGGCGGGACCGACGAGGCCAGGCGTCCGCCGCAGGATGTGCTGAAGCAACTGGATGCGGTTGTGATCGATCTGCAGGACGCGGGAGTGCGTTTCTACACCTACGAAACCTCAGTCGGCTATTTTTTGGAAGCTGCTGCTAAGGCGGGGATTGCTGTGATCGTGCTCGATCGTCCGAATCCCATCAACGGAGCTTTCATTCAAGGCCTTCTTTCCGAACCCGGTCGCGAGAACTTCACCAACTACGGTCCGGTTCCGGTACGGCATGGCATGACCCTGGGCGAACTGGCGCAGATGTTCAACTCCGAGCACAACCTTCATGCCAAGCTGACCGTGATCGCGATGCAGGGCTGGATGCGCGGTGACTGGTATGACTCGACCGGCCTGGAGTGGATCAATCCCTCGCCGAATCTGCGCAGTCTGACCGAAGCGATTCTTTATCCAGGAGTTGGACTGGTCGAAGGAACCAACGTCTCGGTGGGCCGGGGCACGGACACACCTTTTGAAGTTCTTGGTGCTCCCTGGATCAACGGCCGTGAGCTTGCGCAGTATCTGAATGCCCGCCAGATTTCTGGAGTCCGGTTTGTACCGGTGACCTTTACGCCGTTCAGCAGCAACTTCGCCGGACAACTCTGCCACGGCGTAAACGTCGTTCTGACCGGAAGGGAAGTCCTGGACGCTCCCGAACTCGGCATAGAACTGGCATCAGCTCTGGCGAAACTCTACCCCGAGCAGTTTCACATGGAGAAAATAATCGACATTCTGGCCAGCCAGGCTGTGTATAACGCGCTCACTCGGGGCGAAGACCCCCGCCGCATCGCACTCGACTGGCAGGACGACCTCCTTAAATTCCAGCAACTTCGCGAGCGGTATCTGATTTACAAGTGATCTCGGCGCAAATCTGTTCACCTGGCCGTCATTCCCCGATAGAATGAGTGAACCTTGCAGGAGCCGTTCATTTCATGAAGCTCGGTAATCTCAAGAACCCAGTCGCCAACGCTTTCTATCGCTGTGCGGGCCCGAATTGTGGAATCCTGAAAAAGACGCACGACCGCTGGTGGCTGATGTGGACTTCCGCGGTCAATTTCAATCAGCCCGTGCTTTACCTGTGCGCCTGGGATGAAGAGATCGCTAACCGCGAGGGCACGTTGCACGTCTGCGGCGAACTATGCGCGCAAAAACTGCAGTCTCAGTTCATGGGGAACGTCAGGGAGAGCCAGCTCAGGCGGGTGAGCGTAGGCGGGTAGGGCCGGACCGCTTGCTGTCTCAGCCTACGTACCTGGCATCGCGGCATGGGCAAGACGGCAAAACTTTCTCAAGGTAAGTTGCATCGTACTTTCTTTAGGGGCGGTTTCCTGTCATCCTGTTCGGGCAATGGAGGTTCCCATGCGGGTTTTAATCGCGCTGGTTCTGCTATCTCAATTGGTGGCTGCGCAGGAGACTGCGAAACCAAGTTCTCCGGCTCTGACGCCCAGCGCATCGCACCCGAGCGTGAATGAAGTCACCATTCCTGCGGGGACCAAGATTCCGATCACCCTGAAGAACACCATTTCTACCAAGGCTAACCGCGAAGGCGATCCGATCTACGCGCAGACTACATTTCCAGTAGTGGTGGACGATCGCATCGTGATTCCAGCAGGGACTTACGTGCAGGGGAAAATCAGCGCGATTAAGCCGGCGGGTCACATCAAGGGCCGCGCCGAGGTGCTGATTCACTTCACTACGCTGATCTATCCCAGCGGATATACGGTCATCCTGCCGGGATCGATCGAGAACGCGCCGGGAGTGGACAGGGCCAAAGTGAAAGACAAGGAAGGCACCATTCAAGGGGACAGCAATAAGGGCAAGACCGCAGAGACCATTGGTGCACCTGCAGCCCAGGGTGCGCTGATAGGCGCCGTAACCCGCGGCGGCGAGGGCGCACTGATCGGAGCAGGTATAGGCGGCGCTGTGGGAACAGCCATAGCCGCTCTCAGTCACGGCAACGAAGTAAAGATGGGACCCGGAACAACCCTCGAAGTTGTGCTTCAGCGCGATGTGCCGGTAGACGGCGGAAGGATCAGAGCCACGGCAGCGGAACGCGAGTGAGCAGCTTTTGTTCGTTGTGACAAACCAAGAGCCAGCGATGTCAGCTTTTTGCGACGGCCATGTAGGAAACGCGATGAATCTGGGCGTCGATGTCGCTGCGTAGAGCTTCCCAGATATGTTCTGGCATGGCGAGAAACGCCTCCACGACTTGAGGATCAAACTGACGTCCGGACCAGCGAAGGATTTCCTCGCGCGCCGCTGAGAACGGCTGAGCAGCCCGGTAGGGACGATTTGACATCATCGCATCCAGGGTGTCAGCGATTGAGAAGATGCGCGCGCCCAGCGGGATTTGGTCGCCTTTCAAGCCGCGCGGGTAACCAGTCCCATCGAACTTTTCCTGATGTGCATACACGATTTCCGCAGCTTCGGAAAGAAACGAAATCTTCTTAACAATCTGATACCCGCGATAAGGGTGTTCTCGCATGGTCTCGATCTCATTGGGATCAAGTTTTCCGGGCTTATTGAGAATGGCGTCGGGGATCGCCATTTTACCAATGTCGTGCAAGAAGGCCCCGCGCGCGATCACCCGGATCTGCTCGGAGGGCAAGCCCATCTTTTTAGCGATAGCAATGGTGAATGCGGTGACGCGCTTGGAGTGACCTTCTGTTTCCCTGTCCTTCAAGTCCAACGCATCGCCCAGGGCCTCAAGTGTGATGTCGTAGGACTCCTCAAGTTCCCTAACCGCCTTCCGGAGTTGCTCGGTTCGGGCGGTCACCAGCGCCTCAAGATTGGTCTGATACGCGCGGTTTTCCAACTTCAACCGGCGGTTTTCAAGAGCGCGCCGAACCGTTGCCAGCAGTTGTTCTCGCTCAAAGGGCTTGAGCAGATAATCATAAGCCCCGTTGCGGATGGCCCCGAGCGCGACTGAAACATCGTGCACCGCAGTGACCATGACCACCGGCATGTCTGGAAAACGTTCCTTGGTTGCTGCCAGCAGCGCTTCTCCGTCCATCCCTGGCATCATCAGGTCAGAGAGCATCAACTCGTATTCTTCGCCTGACTGCAACAGAGCCAGGGCTTCTTTCCCGGACGAGGCCTGGCTGCAGACAAAGTTCGCAGAAGTCAGCATTGAAGACACGATCTCCCGGATGGCATCTTCGTCATCGGTTACAAGAATTCGCTCGGCTGGCATGACGGCCCCGACTAGAGTGTATTGCCGATTGTACCTTAGTCGTCTGGTATCGAAAGTAACCTTGGGTCACATGAATCCCGGCTGGTTACTAAGTTAAGCATGTTAAAACTTTAGACGGGTAACTGGGTCGAACTGCATGAACACGGTCGTCTGGCGCGCCTGGGACGTCCTTGGCGGACTTGCCACTCCCAAACTCGTGACTCGAGAAACGGCTGTGCTGCTGATTTTGGCGGCCAGCCTACTGGTGTTTCGCACCCTCCGCGAGCGGAGCCTGATGGTTTGGATCGTGGCCTGGCTTGCCTACTTGGGATCACACCACGCTTTGGTCTCCGCCTCCGGCCAGGCCAATCCTTACGCGACTCCGGTCGGACATGCTGAGTTTGTTCTGGCAATGGCGCTGTTCACGGCCGGAGCTTTTATTTATGCGAGCGCCCGCGAGTTTCTGGCCCCGCTGCTGGCGATCAGCGTTGTCCTGATTGGGTTTGCTTTGTTGCAGGGCATCTGCTGGCCGAGCTCAGTCACCCTGCGTTTTGCGCTGGAAATTTCCTACCGCATGCTGGCCCTTGCGGCCGCGGCCCAGGTGCTGCGGTTCCGCCGTGCCCGCAAAGAGATTGGCCCATGGATTCTGGCTGCGGGGCTGCTGCTGCTGCATCTGGACTGGTGGCCGATCAGCCCCCACCTGCCTGCAGACGCGGGAATCCTGTTCGACATGTTGCTCGGGCTGGGTATGCTGTTGGTGGTCTTCGATGAATCCCGACTACATACGCGCCGTCTAGGCACCCTGAACGCGCTTACAACCAGCATTGCAAGTGCGGGCCAGAACGGCGCAATGGCGGCCACTGCCCTGAAGGAACTAAAGGACCTGATGGGGGCGGAAGCTGCCTGGTTCCGCTTGGTGGATGGCCGACGGCTGACCATATTTCAGCAAATTGGACTTTCGCCGGAATTCCTTCGCGATCGAACCTCGGTCCCCGTTAATGATGTGGCGGAACGAATCCCGGAAGCGGGACGCCCCGCGGTGCTGGCGTCGTCGCAATTGGGTGAAATGGTGGTGCCGGTATTCCAGCGAGAGAAACTCCAGCAAATCGTAGTCGCCGCCGTCCCGGGTAAGAAGGCTGTGGTCGGCAATCTGGTCCTCGGTAGCCGCAAGTCAAAGTCTTACGCGCCTGATGAACTGGATTTTCTTGTGACATGCGCCCAGCAGCTCGGCTTGGCGCTCGAAAACTTGCATCTCGTGGAAGAAATCCTACGTTCACATCGGCAGTGGAGCAACACCTTTGAATCCATTCAGGACTTGGTTCTGCTCCATGATTCTGAATTCCACATCCTGAAGGCAAATCCGGCGCTCTTGCGGAGGCTCGAGAAGTCCCAAGCCGGGGTGGTGGGTCAGCTTTGCGATGTGGTATTGCCCAAGAACGATCTCGACTGGGTGAACTGTCCGTATTGCCATGGCGAAGAAGATGGCTTCTATGAGGGCCCTGATCCTTTCGGGGGAATCTCGGTTGCTTCCACGTCAACCTATGTTGACCAGGGCACCAAGCAGAAGGGGACCATCCACGTAGTGCGGGATGTGAGTGAGCGCCGTGCCGCTGAGCAAAAATACCGTTCCCTGTTTGAACAAGTGCAGGAAGGCGTCTTTGTCGCTACCCCACAGGGCAAGCTGCTCGATTGCAATGATGCTTTCGTCCGTATGCTCGGCCACTCGAGCCGCGAAAACCTGCTGGGACGGAATGTGGATGCGGAATTCTACACTTCGCCGGAGCAGCGCAGCGTCTTCCGCCGCGAAGTAGAAGCGCACAATTTCGTCCGCAATTTTGAAGTCAACTTGCGCCGCAAAGATGGCTCTTTGCTGACCGCTCTTGAGAGCAGCTTTGCCACGCGAGACGAAGATGGACGCATTGACTGCTACCAGGGTTTTCTGCTCGACGTGACCGAGAAGAAACAAGCGGAAGATGAAATCCGGCGCCGCAACCGCGAACTGAACGCGCTCAATGCGATGGCGGTGATCGCCACTCAGAGCTTCGATCTGGATGAAATTCTCAACCTCACGCTGCGTCAAGTGATCTCGCTGCTGGGAGCGGAAGCCGGTTCGGTATATCTGGCGGAGTCTGAAAATCTCTTCCGCCGGCGCGCAAACTGGGGCCAGCGCCTCACCGATCGCAAGCGATTGGCGGAAGCGAATTTTCCACAAGGGTTGGGAGAGTTGGTCATGCGGTCGCGCGCAGAAGTGCTCACTGCGGAGTACCTGCCCCATATGCCGACGGCGGTTACGGAATTTGTCCGCGCTGCGGACATGGGTTCCTCCATCTGGGTGGTGCTCTGGGGGAAAGACGCTCCCATTGGCCTTATGGGGATCAGCCGTGGCCAAGTCCGGGAGTACACCAGCAATGATGAAAACCTTCTGGTCGCCATCGGCCGCCAGTTGTCGACGACAGTCGAAAAGGTCCGGCTGTACGAGGAGAGCTGCAAGGCCTACGACGATCTGCGCCGTGCACAGGAACAGTTACTGCAAAGCGAAAAAATGTCGGCTATCGGACAGCTCATCGCCGGCGTTGCGCACGAACTCAACAACCCCTTAACAGCGATTCTGGGTTACGCGCAGTTGCTCGAAGCGGAAAAGCTGGAAACTCGCGCCATGGAATATGTGGGCAAAGTCTTCAAGCAAGCGCAGCGTACGCATCGCGTGGTCCAGAACCTGCTCTCGTTCGCCCGGCAGCGCAAGCCGGAAAAGCAAGACTTCGATGTGGTAAAGGTGCTCGATGAAGCTTTGCTTCTCCGCGACTATGACATGAAAGTGAGCAGCATTAAGCTACAGCGTGAGATTGAAACGGATGTGCCGGCCGTTTCCGGCGATCCCCACCAACTGGAGCAGGTCTTTCTCAACATCATCAATAACGCATTGGACGCGATGCGGGAAGGTGAGCAGCGCAGCCTCAGAGTTCGAGTGCATGCGAGTGGTGAGAACGTGATCGTCGAATTTCATGACTCCGGGCCTGGCCTCACCGAACCCAGTCGCATTTTTGAGCCGTTCTACACCACCAAGAGCGTAGGCAAGGGAACAGGACTCGGTCTCAGCATCTGTTACGGCATCGTCAAAGAACACGGCGGAGAAATTTCCGCCCGGAATGCGGAAGGTGGTGGCGCGGTCATCGAAGTGCGGCTGCCATCGGCGGGACACGCCGCTCCTCCGCAACCTGCGCCGCCCATCCAAAAACGTGAAAACGCCCTCCAGGGAAGAATTCTGCTGGTCGAAGACGAGGAGGCCGTCCTGGAGTTTGAGCGTGATGTCCTCTCTGGCGCCGGAGCGCAAGTCATGACGGTGACCAGCGCCGAAGAAATGAAATCCGTGCTGGCAAGTCAATCGTTCGATGCCCTGATTATGAACGGCAAAATGCCGGGTTCCGGCAGTATCCCGGAAACCCGCCGCTGGATTGCGGAGAGTTGGCCGGAGCTTTCGGCACATCTGCTGTTCACCTTCTCGAGCCTCGCTGAACCGGAAGTCCGCAACTTCCTGGAGCAGAACAATGTCCCATTTCTGGTAAAGCCATTCGAAGTTGCAGACCTGATCGCCAATGCGCGCCGGCTGCTGGCGAAAGTTCAGGCTGCAACTGCAGGATGAATTACTCGCCCGATAGAAATCTCTCACGCCCAAAACGTTCGATCCAATGTCCGATACTGAATCGCTTCGGGCGCAATCCATACGTTTCCCGATGCGGACCAAGTCTGTCCGGGGGAGACAGTCAGAGCTTATATTGCCTTTCTTAGTCCCGAGGATCACAGGGGAAAGTTGCCCGTCGGGAAAGTGTTTCAATTGAGAGAGGGCCTGCACCTCATTGCAAATGGCGTCGTAACAAGAATCATCGAACTTGAAACCCGAAAAAGCGCACCATTGGAACCGCCGTGCTGGAATTATCCCGATTAAATGCCGGGTATCGAATCGTGCAATACGCGCTACCGTTCCACCGCCACGGCCACCGCATTCCCTCCGCCCAAACACAACGCCGCAATCCCCCGGTGCACATCCTGCCGGATCATCTCGTAAATCAGCGTCACCAGAACCCGCACGCCGCTGGCGCCGATGGGGTGGCCGATGGCGACTGCGCCTCCGTTCACGTTTACTTTTTCGGGATTGAGGCCGAGCTCGCGTATGACTCCCAGGGCCTGAACCGAGAAGGCTTCGTTCAGTTCGTAGAGATCAACGTCGTCGTTCTTCCAGCCGGTCTTCTCCCAAAGTTTGCGCACGGCTGAGACCGGCGCCATCATGACCCACTTTGGATCAATGCCGCTGGTGGCTTGAGCGACGATGCGGACCATCGGCTTCACTCCGAGGGCTTTAGCATTGGCAGCGGTGGTCACGACCACGGCGGCCGCGCCATCGTTTACTCCGGGAGCATTGCCGGCGGTGACTGTCCCATCTTTTTTGAAGGCGGGCTTGAGCGATCGCAGGATTTCGATGGTAGTGTCTTCGCGCGGAGATTCGTCTTTATCGAAGATGACCGGGGCCGCGCCCTTCTTCTTCGCCGGGAGTTCGACGGGAACGATCTGCGACTTGAAGCGGCATTCCTTGATCGCGGCGACCGCCTTGCGATGAGAGTTCACTGCAAACTCGTCCTGTTCTTCCCGCGTGATGCCATATTTTTCGGCAACGTTCTCGCCGGTGATGCCCATGTGGTAGTCGTTGTAAATGTCCCAGAGGCCGTCGCGGACCATCGAGTCGATAATCTGAGCGTCGCCCAGGCGGTATCCTTTGCGCGCCTGCGGAAGAAGATACGGCGCGTTGGTCATGGACTCCATCCCTCCGGCTACAACTATTGTGCTATTCCCCGTCTGTATCGCTTGCGCTGCGAGGCCGACTGCTTTCAGTCCGGAGCCGCAAACTTTGTTTACAGTCATGGCACCCACTTCCGGAGGCAGTCCGCCGTAAATCGCCGCCTGCCGCGCTGGATTCTGGCCGAGTCCCGCGGAGATGACGTTGCCCATGATGCATTCATCTACACTCGCAGGCTCGACTCCGGAGCGCTTCACGGCTTCACGTACTACGATTGCGCCGAGCTGAGTAGCGCTGAGATCCGATAGCGATCCCTGAAATTTTCCGACAGGGGTGCGACAGCCAGAAATGATCACGACTTCGTCCATAGCAGCCATTTTTGTGCTCCTGCGAAGAATTGCGCTCTTAAATTATATTCTCTGACGATTAGATGAGAGAGTCCCTGCGGCTCGATTCACCTCTGTGGTCCTCTGCGTCCTCTGTGGTTGAAGAATCTAAGAACCTAATCACACTTAATCACAGAGGACACAGAGAACCACAGAGGAACAACGGAAATTTTCTAAAACGAGTGCGCATCACATGAGAATTTTCCGTCACGATCGCTTTGTGATGACCTTCGTACTCCATCTCACTCGGTGTGCGACATCATTTTTTTCTTGACTTCGGTTTTTAATGACTCTATACATTCAGACAGTCGCAACAAAAGACCGTTGCGTGATCCATGAACAATGGAAGGGAGAATAGGCAACTATGGCAACCAAAAAGAAAGCGAAAAAGGCCAGCAAGAAGAAACACTAATTGGCTGATCGCAAAGTAAACCACGGGGACGCTCAAGGGCGTCCCCTAAGTTTTTTGGCAGAGAAATAAGAAATCTCAGTTTGCGGGGGCGATCGCCGCAGCCGCAACAAAGTCCGGCACGCGCTTCTCGGTTTTTGGGCACAGGACGCGGTAAGCGCACGATGCGCAATAGATCCCAGGCTTGGCATCGAACTTACCCGCAGCAATTTTCTCGGCGATATCCTCCACCTTCAGTTTCGCTTCGTCGATCTGCATCTGAGTGCGTTCGGTGCCAACTCGCGTGTTCCCCTCAAGGTTGTGAAAGACCAGGCGCTCGGCGTGATATCCCCACGTTTCACGTGCCGCGAGCGCGTAAACCGAAAGCTGCAGGCTCTCATCCGCGTCTTCCTGGGAGCGCGGCCTCCCAGTTTTATAGTCAGTAATGACCACAGCGTCGCCCGCAGCCCGGTCAATCCGATCAACCCGTCCAACCAGGTTGGTGGGGCCGATCTTCACGCTGAACCGCTCCTCGGTATGCAGAATTTCGGTTTCCGTTGGGGCGGAGGTGGCCAGGAACTCTCGCAGCTCCGCCGTCCCTTTTTGTTCGTAGAGTTCGCGCTGGTAGTGATCTGCAAAGCCCGCATCAGCCAGGTCCGCGAGAAGGTGTTCAATCAAATCGGCCTCGGACTTAGGACGCCCGGCCCGCACCGAATCGTAATAAGTAAGCAGTATGCGGTGCATGGATGCGCCGTACTGCAATGCTGCCGAAACCTCGGACGGGATTCTCCACTCTCGTTCCAGCTTGAACTGCAGGGGACAAGTCTCGTAGTGCTGAATGGAGCTGGCGCTAAGGGTCGCCGCCAGATGGGATGCAGGCGGCATTGTAATCCATTCGCCTACGCGCGAGAGCGGCGCTTCAGCGGCGCCGAAGATGTCGGTCTGGAATTCGCGGCAGGTTCGCTGTTTCAGCCAAGATTTCAGTTCGCGAGTGTTTAGAAGCTCACGCAAATATCCTGGTGGTGTCTTCTCCGTCTTCCCCTTTCCGAATGGACCGTAGAGAGTAAGGCTGTTGCGGGCGCGGGTCATGGCTACGTAGAACAGGCGCCGCTCCTCCTGCTTGTGCACCTCCTTCTCGTCACGATCGGCCGCCAGGCCAGAATTGCGAAGCTCCTCCGGGATTTCAATCAGCGGCTCGCGATAGGGCGACGGAAAGCTGTTACTGACCGCGCGCAGAATGAAGACGTGATCGAACTCCAGCCCCTTGGCAGAATGCGCGGTCATCAGCTTGACCGAGTTCTCTTCCTCACTCGAGGCAAGAGGTATAGTCCCACGGGCCTCCCGAAAGTAGTCGAGATACTCCAGAAACTCGGCCGGGCCGCCGTTCTCCGTTATGGCCGACTCCTCCCACTTGTTCGCAAATTGCAGCACCGCCTCGATGGCCGGGCTTCTCCGAATTTGAAAATGCCGCTCCAGGGTTAGCAGCGCAGCATAGATCTTCTTGCCCGCAACCTCTGCCCTCGCCTGCTCCACCGCCCGCAGCACGTCGGTGCCGCCCTTTACCTGCGGGAGAACTGACGCCATCGTCCCACTCGCATCTCTTGGTAGCGCCTTCAACGCGCTCCTCAGCTCATGCGGATCCACCGAGAACTGGCGCAACGCAGCCACCCGGAACAGGGACGCGCTGTTGTTGGCCGAAACCACGGCCCCGAGGCAAGCCAGAAAATCGCGGACCTCAGGAGTGTCGATCACGTCGAGGCCTTCGATAGAAAACGGGATGTTGTGCCGGGCGAGCTCGGCGGCAACGTCGTCGCGATGGAAGTGGCTGCGGTAAAGAATGCCAATATCCTTCCAATCGCAACGGGAGTGCTTCCGCTTTTCCACCAGCATCGAAACCAGATCAGCGGCTTCCATGAAACTGCCCGTCACGCACACCGCCTCAACCAGCGGTCGTGGTGCGGCCTTTTGTGGTTGTTCTTCATCGCGCGCGGAAATCAGAGGCGAGCGGCGATACTGGGTTGCGCCAGCATGTAATGCGAACTCGGGATTTGCCGCGATCAGAGCATGAGCGCACTTAAGGATAGGCGTCGTCGAACGGCGGTTCTTGCTCAGCACCACGAGCTTTGCTTCCGGAAAATGCTTCTGGAACAGCTCGAACGCACCACTGGATGCCCCTCGAAAGCGATAAATGCCTTGATCGGGGTCACCGACAGCGAAAACGTTCTGCTGAACCGCGATGGCATTCTTCTCCACATTTGTCGGACAAGAGTGTCCGACCCACACGGACCCTGCTAGTTTCTCGAGGACCTTGATCTGGGCGAAGTTCGCGTCTTGAAACTCGTCTACCAGGATGAACCGCGCCCGTGAGCGCTCACGTTCGAGCAGGGTGGCATCCTCGGCCAAGAGATCATTCGCTCGAAGGATCATGTGGCCGAAGGTGCCGAGGTTACGTTCCCGCAACATGCGTTCCGCGGTTTCGAAGACGGAAGCTATTTCGCGGCAGCGACCTATAGCTTCATCCTCCGGCAGTTCGTCCGCATCCTTGGACTTACTGACCCGAGGTACCGGGAGCTCGCCGCGCTCAATCCGATGTACATATTCCACATACTGCTGGGGCCCTACGAGTTCGTCCTGGCAACGCCGCATGAACTCGAGTAGATCGTCCAGAAATTTGGAAACGTTGGCGGCGCGAACAAAATGGTTCAGCCGCAACTCGCGGATGTTTCGTCGCAGGAAGATCCACAGGTCTTTGTCGCCGAGCACCCCGAAGCTTCGTCCGGAGCGGATAAGCAAATTGTTGCAGTAGGCGTGGAATGTGGCGATCTGCAGGCCTGCGGCATTGGCTTTGCCCAATTCACGCTCCACGCGCAGGAGCATCTCGCGAGCAGCATTTTCGGTATAGGTGAGAGCGAGGATTTCATCGGGACCGGCGGGACCCTCGCCGATCAAATGCGCAATCCGGCGGATAAGCACCGTCGTTTTTCCCGTGCCCGCACCTGCAACCACCAGCATTGGACCAGAGACATGCTCGATGGCTTCCTGCTGCCGTGGGTCAGGTTGGAGGGATAAATTGGACTTCGACTTCGAAACAGCCATTGAGCAGGAGAATAGCAGAGTCGGCGGCGGAAAAACGGGGCTCCTACTTATGTGTTACAACGGTCCAAATCCAAGAGGCTAACGCGCCGTAGAACACCACCGAGCAAACACGGTCAATCATCACTATTGGGCTCTTGGGGAAGTTTTCGTGATATCGCCGAAGCGGTCCACCCCTGTAGCCCTCAGGGAGAGGAATCCGTTTAAGACGCAGCGCCACTACCAGCCAACAGGCAAGGCTGATGAATGATGCCACGACGATTATCCGGATGGGAATCGGCATTGCGTCATACTAAACCAGGGTTACCTTTCAGCGAAATAAGCAGTTACCGCCACTGCCGCAATCACTGCCGTCTCAGCCCTCAGAATCGTGTCCCCCAACGAAGCCGCCGTCCATCCCGCACCGCGAAACGCGACAAGCTCCTGCGGCTTCCACCCGCCTTCGGGGCCGAAGGCCAGAATCACACTTCCCGTATCCGGTCGTACCGCGTCTTTCAGCGAGAGTTCCTCTTCCGCCTCGGCTAGGACGATTCGGGAATCTGCGGTCATCACAACCAGATCGTCAAACTTTAACGGCGCGGAAATGTCTGGAGCCGAAACACGTCTGGACTGTTCTGCGGCTTGACGCGCGATTCGGCGCCAGCGTTCCACGCGTTTCGAAGCAGCTGCGGCCAGATGAGGCTCAGTGCGGCCCGCGATGACGGGGATAATGCGCGCCACGCCCAACTCTGTACATTTCTCAATCGCCCATTCCATGCGATCGAATTTGAAAATAGAAAGTGCGACCGTGATGGCACTCTCGACGGGATGCGCGACCACTTCCCCAAGTTCGAATTCCACGCGATCGGGAGTGACACCGGAAATCCGGCCGCGCCGAACTTCCTTTCCCGTTGAAATATCGAATTCCTGGCCAATTTGCGCGCGGAGTACCTGAGTCAGGTGACGCGCATGATCTCCAGTGAGGGTGGCGTGATTTCCCGAGACTTCGTCAGCAATCCAGCGGCGGCGGGTCATCGAAGCCAGGACTAGTTGAACATATCTTTCACTTTGCCGAGGATCGAGCGACGCTGGGGCTTGTTCTCGACTTGCGTGAGACTCTGCAATTCCTCCAGCAACTCGCGCTGGCGCTTGGTCAGCTTGCTGGGAGTCTGGACGCGGACTTCCACAAAGAGGTCGCCCTTGCCGTGTCCGTTCAGGACGGGAACTCCCTTGCCCCGAATCTTCAGGACCGTTCCCGACTGCGCGCCTTCCGGAACCTTCAAGGTGTGATCCGACTCGAGTGTTGGAACGTGAAGTTCGGTGCCCAAGGCGGCCTGGGTGACCGAAATGGGCACGACACAGTAGAGGTCATTACCCTGGCGTTCAAAAAATGGATGCTCTTTCACGTGCAGTACGAGGTAGAGATCTCCTGGAGGACCGCCTTGAAGACCAGCCTCGCCAACTCCTGAGAAGCGAATTCGCGTCCCATCCTCAACTCCGGCAGGAATCCTGGCGTCAATCGTTTTCTGCTGGATGACACGGCCCTCGCCTTTGCACTTGGTACAAGGATCGCTGATCACGCTCCCCGCGCCCTGGCACGCCGGACATGTACGCGCAATGCTGAAAAATCCTTGCTGGTAGCGGACCTGACCACGCCCGCCGCAAGTGCGGCAGCTGACCGGTGCTTTCCCCTGCGCACTTCCGGAGCCTCCACAGGAATCGCAATTCTCCTGCTTGCGGAAAGTCACTTTCTTTTCGGTGCCGAAGGCTGCTTCTTCGAATTCGATAGTGATGTCTTCGCGGAGGTCCGCGCCTCGTTGGGCCCGAGTACGACGCCGGGAGCCGCCTCCGAAGATGTCGCCGAAACCGAAGAACTCCCCGAAAATGTCGCTGAAGTCCTGAACTACACTGGCGTCGAAACCAGCGCCTGCTCCGCTTCCACCCACACCGGCGTGACCGAAGCGGTCATACATTCCGCGCTTCTCGGAATCAGCGAGAATCGCATACGCTTCAGTGGCTTCCTTAAACTTTTCTTCGGCGTCTGGATTATTCGGATTGCGGTCAGGGTGGAATTGCAGGGCGAGCTTGCGATATGCGCTTTTGATCTCTTGATCGCTGGCTCCGCGCTGCACTCCCAGCACGTCGTAGTAGTCGCGTTTTACGTGGCTCGTCAGAACTCCCTCTCGTAACTAGCGCTTCGGATTCCGTGCTACCCGCACCATCGCCGGCCGAAGCAGCCGATCTTTCAACTTGTAACCTCGCTGCAGTTCTTCTAAAACCTCATGGTCCTCAGTGTCTTCGGTGTCCACCATCTCGACTGCTTCGTGGTAGCGGGGATCGAACTGCTCTCCTTTGGCGGCAACCGGGCGGATACCGAGCTTGGCCAGCGTATCCTGCAATTGCTTATAGATGAGTTCAACTCCGCTGCGGAACTCTGATTGTTCGTGCGAAGTCCTGAGCGCCCGCTCGAAGCTGTCCAGGGCCGGAAGAAGCGCCTTGACCGTGTCAGCCAGCGCATAGTCGCGGAAGTCCTGCTGCTCCTTGGCGGCACGCTTGCGCGCGTTGTCAAACTCGGCCTGCATGCGGGCTAAGCGGTCAAGGAGCGTATCGCGCTCAGCGCGAAGTTTTTCCGCTTCAGAAACTCGCGGAGTTGCCGGTGATTCAACCCTCTCCGCTTGCCGACTCTCGGTGTCGTCCGCCGCCGGCAGTTCGTGCTCGGCATCCAGACGCTGTTCTTCGATCTCAGTTTTTCCGTTTGTTCTCGCCATAGTCGTCACTCAGATTCGTTCAAGACTTTGTCAAACAGCCGCGCAATGTAGGAGACGGCGGTGATTGTGTGTTGATAATCCATCCGTGGGGGCCCCAGTACCGCAAGTGAACCCATTACTTCGCCGCCGACCCGCGCCGGGGTACCGATCAGGACGAGGTTGCGCATGGAAGGCAGCGCCTCATCCAGGCCGATCACGACCCGCACTGCCTCCTGCTTGGCGTCCAGATATGCCCCCAGCAGTGCCACCAGTTTCTGTTTCTCATCCAGCGCCTTCAGCAGTTCTTGAAGGCGTTCGCGGTCCTGCTCGCCGGCAACCAGGTTTGCTGTGCCTTCCACAAAAATCACCTGCGCCGATTCCTCTCCGGAAAGCACGCCTTGCTTATAAAGTTGTTCGACCGAAGCCATCAGCCGGTCGTACTCGCTGCGCTCCTGTTCCAGCCTGCGAGCGATCTCCGCGCGGACTGATTCGAGAGTCCAGCCGCGGAAATTGTCATTGATAAAACGCGCGGCTGCATCGAGGTCGGCCTGTGGCAGGTCAAGACGCATTACTCTATCGCGCACCAGCCCCGACTTCGTTACAACGACTGCCAACACCTTCTGGTCGCCGATGCGCGAAAAATACACGTGATCTAGAGCGTTCTTGGGACCGCTGGTCGCGACCGCCACTCCAACGTTTCTCGAAATCAATGAGAGAACGTGAGACGTCCGCTCCATAAACTCCTGCACATCAGTGATCCCCTGCAGCGAGTCTTGAATGATGCCTTCATCCGCGTGCGAAAGTTGGGTCTTGCCGCTGAGTTGCTCAACGTAATACCGGTATGCTGAGGCACTCGGGACCCGGCCCGCGGAAGTGTGCGGCTGCTCCAGGAATCCCGCGTCGGCCAGGTCGGCCATCACGTTGCGAATGGTCGCTGGGCTTAACCCTTCACGGCTCGAGCGCGAGAGCATCCGCGAGCCTACCGGCTCTCCTGTGGAAATGAAGGTTTCCACGATAGCCGTTAGGATTTCACGTTCTCTGTCGCCTATGGATTGACCAGCCGACATACTCCTCTTCTATATATATCGTTTCTGCCGAGATTCCTACGGTCAGAGTAACAGCTTTGAAAACAGTAGCTTAGAAACTAGCTGGTTACCTGGAGTCGTTTCTGGAATACCTCCCCTGAAATACCCTCGCAACAATCGGCACCGTCACTGGCGTCAGTAATTCTAGCGGCTCGACACTTCTCTGTCAGTACCCGGAAGGTCTGACTCTCCGAGGGATTAGATGAGCGATCCGGTCTATTGGATTTGAATGACGCTTTCTGGCGCGCTGGACTTGATCTGTTCAACTCTCTCCACCACCCGCCGCGCAAATTCGAAAAGCGCCTTGGCGTGAGGAGACGATTCGCCTTCCAGCACCGCCGGTTTGCCTTCGTCTCCCGACTTGCGAATTTCCGGGTCAAGCTGAATGTTGCCAAGGAAATCCACTCCGAACTGTTTCGCGGTTTTCTCCGCCCCGCCGCGAGAGAAAATATCAATTTCGTGCTGACAGTGCGGACACACAAAGTAGCTCATGTTCTCGACCATGCCGGCGATGTCCACTTTCATCTGCCGGAACATTTCGATGGCTTTACGTGCGTCCTGCAGCGAGACATCGGATGGCGTCGAGACAACAATCGCTGCCGTAAGGGGAACAGTCTGAATGAGAGACAGCGCAACGTCTCCGGTTCCCGGGGGAAGATCAACAATCAGATAATCCAGCCTTCCCCATTCCACCGAGCCGAGGAATTGCCGGATAATCGAGTGCAACATGGGCCCGCGCCAAATCAGAGGCTTGTCGCCCGGATTCAGCAGCCCGACTGAGATTACCTTCAAACCGTGAACGTCGAGCGGCTGGATGCGGTTTTCCCCGAGCACTTTCGGTTGCGCGCTGGTTCCGAGCATCAGCGGTACGTTCGGGCCGTAAACGTCGGCGTCCAGCAAGCCAGTCTTGTGGCCAAGTTTGGCCAAAGCCAGCGCCAGGTTCACGGCTAGCGTGGTTTTGCCGACGCCTCCCTTGCCGGAGCCGACCGCGACAATGGCATCAACACCGGGCAGGGGCTGAGGGCCTGGCGGAGGCTGTCCGGGACGAGGAGGTATATGAGCGGTCAAGAGATCACCTTAGAGGAAGGATCCAAGATTGATTATACGGGGAGAGCCTTGGCTGGACGTGGTCGAGTGCTGCTCACCCCAGACGGGGGCGTCTGGGGATACCTGAACAACATCGCTGCCGATCCGACCTTATCGAGCGTTACTCCGCTTCCGCTCCACTTCGGCCCGGCGAATCTCACGCCGCCGTCCTGCGTCTTCGTAACGGCGTTTCTGTTCTTCGGTTTCGGGGATTACCGGCGCAACTTTCACGTGGCGTCCGGCGGCGTCGACTGCAACAAACGTGAGATACGCTGAACTGACGTGCTTGCATTCGTCGGCAAGATAGTTCTCAACGATGACCTGAACGCCAACCTCCATGGAAGTGGTGAAGACGCGGTTTACCGACGAGCGCAGCACAACCAGATCGCCGACATGAACGGGCGTCCAGAAATCCAGGTGATCAATCGAAGCGGTCACCACATAGTGCCTTGAATGCCGGTGGGCGGCTAGGGCGCCGGCGAGATCAATCCAGTGCATCAGGCGGCCGCCGAGCAGTGCGCCCAGCGGGTTGGTATCGTTGGGCAGCACAATCTCATTCATCTCGGACTGCGAGTCGCGCACCGAGCGCGGCATCATCGGATCATAAGTTGGATCGCGGGTTTCATTCATTTAGGCGCTCGGAGTCCGCCTTCCATTTCTTCGATCAAGATAAGACTGCAGGAAACACTCTGCGAGCTTCTGAACGCGCGGCTCGGGATGAGCTGTAATCCAATTTTTCACAAGCGGATCGTATTCCAAAACGCTATGTCCGGCGGGTAGGTACTCAGACTCGAGGACGCAGTGTAGAGAAATCTTTCCGCCTGAATCGTTGGCTACCGCGAACCGGACGGCATCGCAGGAACGCTCCTTAGGCAAGCGCGGACACGATTTCGCATATCCCAGGTTGCACGATCCAAGTTCTTGGTTGCTGGGTTGCGCTTGTTCGTGACCAGGAGCAGAACACAGCCCTCTCCAGGCTGCGCCGAGCGGCAGGCGTGCCGGGTGAGGGAAGGCGATGTCATCTGCACGTTGCGTCGGGACAAAAAACGGGCATGCCACGGTGATTACTCCTGTGATGATGAACGATTGTACTCACAGTTAGGAGCGCCAGCCAATTGAAGTTTCACTGGGCCTGGGAGAGTTCCGGGAAGGGCACGGCTTTCAGCCCGTGCCGATATCGAACGTGACCGACTTGACGGCACGACTGGAAGTCGTGCCCTTCCCAAAATCTCCACAGCGGCGTCTTCCGAAATGTTCGACTATGCGCAAAGGCCGCTTGTCGGCGAGAATAGGTAGATGGACCGCGTTGCAATGTTGAGCGAACTTCTCTCGCAGGAACCGAACAATGCTTTCGCTCGCTACGGGCTGGCAATGGAATATTCCAATTCCGGCGAGTTAGATCGCGCCCTCGAGGAATTTGGGAAGCTTCTGTCAGCCAATCCGGACTACACCGCTGGCTACTTTATGGCTGCGCAAACCTTGGCAAAAGCGGGTCGTGCGGAAGAGGCAAAGCAGATGCTGGTAAGTGGTATTTCGTCAGCCCAACGCAAGGGAGATGCTCACGCAGAATCCGAGATGCAGGCGATGCTTGAGGAACTGAACGGGAAAGCTTAACCACAGAGGGCACAGAGGAGAAAGCGATACTCTGCGTCCTCTGTAGTTAAGAGTTACTCGGCCTTTCGCGCCAGACGAGTCATCGCAGCCTCCACCAGCCCTGGAAATAACTGATAGAGTTTGATCGCTGGATGCATCGTCCACGGCACCACGACTTCTCGCTTCCTCTTCAAGTAGCCCTGCAGCACAGCCTCCGCAACTCGCGAAACCTTGATGCCTCGGACCGAGTTTGGCCGGACGCGTTTGGGCTGGTTTCCTCTCACTGCATTCGCAGCGAAGTCAGTTTGCACGTAACCGGGGCAAACGGTCAGGACTTGGATGCCGGCGTCCGCCAGTTCGCTTCGTGCAGCCTTGCCGATCGCATTCATGGCGAATTTCGTGGCGCTGTAAACCCCGTGAAAGGGAATTGGAATATGCCCGGCCACGCTCGAGATGTTGATGATGGTGCCCGACCCCTGCTGCTTCATGATCGGGATAACGGCCTGCATGGCTTCCATCGCGCCGAAGAAATTGGTTTCGAAGGTCTCGCGGCAGTCGGTCATGCTCACGCTCGCCACTGAATCGAGCAATCCGTGACCAGCGTTGTTCACCCAAACATCGATTCGCTGGAAGTGATGCATGGTGAGTCCTATTACGCGGTCAATCTCTTCGCGATGGCGAACGTCACACGCAAGAGCCAAGGTCTGGTCAGAATGGCCGATGCGCGCCCGGGCGGCTTCCACGCGAGCGGAATCTCGCGAGAGCAGCACCGCCGCCGCTCCGTGATCCGCAAATGTTTTTGCAATGGCTTCTCCAATGCCCATGGACGCGCCGGTGACCACTACAACTTTTCCAGAAAGTTCCATGCGGCGGTTGTATCCTGCTGGCCAGATCAAGTCAAGGAGCGGCGTACAATCAAGAGATCAATTGGGATCGCACAGTGAGTCCTCATGAGCACCCTCTTGCCACTGTTTCCGCTGGACCTGGTGCTGCTTCCGGGGGTGCCAGTGCCATTGCATATTTTTGAGCCGCGCTACAAAGAGATGATCAAGGAATGCCTAGACCAGAAAACCGTCTTCGGCATCGTGCGAAGCAAAGACGACAAAGACGAGGGTTTCGCCACCATCGGTTGCACGGCGGAAATCCTGAATGTGCTCAAGACCTATCCTGACGGCCGCATGAATATTCTTGCGGAAGGCCAAAAGCGTTTTGAGGTCCTGCAAATAAACCAGGAACGCGCCTTTCTTCAGGCCGACGTTTTCTATCTCGAGGACGAAGCTGATCCGCCCGCATCCGCAGAGTTGGAAAAAGCGATTCGATTGCACCGCGAAATCATGGCGCTGGCCGGGGCGCAACAGGAAGAGATCGAGAAATCCGAGACCGCGCAGCTCGCGTACCGGTTGGCTGGTTCGCTCCCCTTCGACCCGGATTTTCAGCAGGCGCTTTTGGAAATGAGTTCTGAGGCGGAGCGAATTCGGGCCATCATCTCTTTTTTCGAGCGTATCCTACCGGTTTTGCACCGGAATGCGCACGCCAAGCAGAAGGCCGGCGGAAACGGCCACGTAACCTAGTCGCAGAGACCGCAATCGGGCGGCGTATAATCAGCGTAGCCGTTTTGTTTTTGGGAGTTGTGCTGCGATGAGTTTCCCTCCGACGCTTGGCGAGCTGCGCCGAAGCTCCTTCTCCGAGGAAAAATTGCGTACACGTCGCGTAAAGGATGAATTGCGCGACAATTTAATTGCCAAGCTGCGCCGAAGCGAAGATGGAATTTTCCCGGGAATCGTCGGCTATGACGACACCGTGGTCCCACAGATTGTGAACGCGGTCCTCTCCAGACATAACTTCATTCTGCTGGGGCTGCGAGGGCAGGCGAAGAGCCGGATCCTTCGCGCTCTCACCTCGCTGCTCGATCCCCACATGCCCTACATCGCGGGGTGTGAAATTCACGACAATCCCTACGCGCCGATCTGTCGCAACTGCCGCGACCTGATCGCGAGATGCGGCGAGAGTACGGCCATCGCTTATCTCACTCCGGAAGATCGCTACATCGAGAAGCTGGCGACACCTGATGTGACTATCGCCGACTTGATCGGTGACATTGATCCCATCAAAGCCGCGCGCGGAGGGCACGAACTCTCCAGCGAACTCACGGTGCATTATGGCCTGCTGCCGCGGGCCAATCGCGGTATCTTCGCGGTCAATGAATTGCCAGACTTGGCGGGCAAGATTCAGGTGGGCCTATTCAACATCATGCAGGAAGGAGATGTCCAGATCAAAGGATATCCGGTGCGGCTGCCGTTGGATGTTGCGCTTGTCTTCACCGCGAATCCTGAGGATTACACAGCAAGAGGAAAGATCATTACGCCACTTAAGGACCGCATTGGGTCGGAAATTCGCACGCATTATCCGGCGACGGTGGAAGAGGGAATTGCGATTACCACCCAGGAAGCCTGGGCCGCACGCAACGGCAACAAACTCGCTATTCCAAAATACGTGAGAGAAGTCATTGAGCGCATCGCATTCGCCGCTCGCGAGGACAAGAAAATTGATAAGCGCTCCGGAGTGAGCCAACGGCTTCCTATTTCCTGCATGGAGAATGTAATTTCCAATGCCGAGCGTCGCGCGATCCGTCACGAAGAAAAAGTTGTGGTTCCGCGTATTGGCGATGTTTATGCCGCGCTGCCGGCAATCACTGGCAAACTGGAACTGGAGTATGAAGGCGAGATGAAGGGTGCCGACCACGTTGGCCGTGAGTTGATCCGCGGCGCGATCGCAAAGACTTATGACCAATACTTCAGCGGCGCCAACATGCAGCAAATCATCCAGTGGTTTGATCTCGGCGGAGAGATTCAGCTTGCGGAAGGTGCGGGAGCGGCCGAGGTCCTGCAGTCCCTACGCAACATTCAAGGATTGATGGAGAAGCTGACCCGAGTGAACGTGGGACCGAAAGACAGTTCGGAGTCTCAGGTCTCGGCGGCGGAATTTGTGCTTGAAGGTTTGCACGCCCACAAACGCATCGGGCGTAACGAGGAGCGGGTATTCACGGCAGGAGAAAAAGCGCCAAGGGTTGCGGAGAAACCGTTTGAGCGCGAAGAGGGCCCGTACCGGCCGAGAAGGCCGTTGAACTGAGCTGTCAGCTATCAGCCATCAGCTGTCAGCAAAATCAACTTGCTTCACCGTTTTGCTCTGGCTGAGAGCTGATGGCTGACAGCTTTTATGCGTCGCATTCGCTACAGCAAGTACGTTCCCGACCCTGCCGGCGAAATGAGCATGGAAGACCTGCTCAGTGCTCTCTCTGACTATCTGTTGCAGAGCGGTTTCCAGGATTATCTCTCCTATTACGATCTGCCCAACGGCGAGCAAACTTTGGAAGACCTGCGGCGAGCGATTGAGCAAGCTCTGCTCGCAGGTGACTTGCTGAACGATGAATTTCGCGAACAGTTGCAGCAGATGCAAGCCGAAGGATCATTGGACGAGTTGATCGAGCAACTGATCGAGCGCATGCAGCAGGAAGATTACATCAGCATTGACCAGCCTCATGATCCTACACAGCGCTCGGGCGTTGGAGGTCAGGTCGGCGATGCTCAACAGCAGGCGCGCTTCGAAATTACCGACAAGAGCCTGGACTTCCTCGGGTACAAGACTCTACGTGATCTGCTCGGGTCGCTGGGCAAATCGAGCTTTGGACGCCACGACACCCGCGATATGGCCACTGGGATCGAGGCCAGCGGGGCATCGCGGCGATACGAGTTTGGTGACATGCTGAACCTGGACATCACGGCCACGCTTTCGAGCGCCATTCAGCGGGAGGGACTGTCGCTGCCGCTGAATATCGAGTATTCCGATTTGCAAGTCCATCAGTGCGAGTATCAGTCTTCTTGCGCGACGGTGTTGATGCTCGACTGCTCACACTCCATGATTCTGTACGGCGAGGATCGTTTCACTCCCGCGAAAAAAGTCGCCATGGCGCTCTCGCATCTGCTGCGAACTCAGTATCCCGGAGATTCGCTCTCGCTGATCCTGTTTCATGATTCCGCCGAAGAGGTCCCGCTGTCGCAGCTCGCGCGCGTGAAGGTTGGCCCCTACTACACCAATACGCGCGAGGGCCTGCGCCTTGCCCAGCGCATTCTGCAGCGCCAGCGCAAAGACATGAAGCAGATTGTCATGATCACTGATGGCAAGCCGTCGGCGCTCACTCTTGAAGATGGCCGTATCTACAAGAACGCCTTCGGCCTTGATCCGCTGGTCGTAAGCCAGACGCTGGAAGAAGTTTCCAAGTGCAAGCGCGCTGGGGTAATGATCAACACTTTCATGCTGGCTTCGGACTACGGGCTAGTGCAGTTCGTGCAGAAAGTCACGGAGATGTGCCGCGGCAAGGCCTATTTCACGACGCCGTACACGCTAGGGCAGTATCTGCTAATGGATTACATGTCGCGGAAGACCAAGACGATTCATTGAAGCCATCTTCTAGATATTAGCTTCTAGCTTTTAGCCAGACCCGCTAATTCCTGCACCGCTCTCCATGACTGATCAATCGCGCCATCGGTGTAGGCGTAGGCTCCGGCATCGGCGTTCGCGACCGTAATTCGGCCGAATGGCTGGCGTGCCACCTCGCAGGGGACTTCTCCTCCCTCGAGCCAGAACTTGTCGAACAGTGAGTTGTATTCATACGCGTAGCCGTGCGGCCAGCGGTTCACCGTGATTGCGGTAATGTCGCGCGCAGGATCGAAACCCCCAGGGCCGAGCGCTCCTGCGAGTTGGTCACGAATTTTCCGCTCAATGGTTTCGAAGTCGGTCGTGAACAGCTCGATCCGACCCATGCGATGCTGATCGCGAGCGGGCAACCCTGGTTGGCAGGGAGTCTTCATCATGTGGATCACGATCGGCTGATCGGGCGATATAGAGCAGTGATAGTCGCCGATGCTCACGGGCAGATCCAGAGTAAAAGCAGAATGGTAGCAGCCGGGCGCATACACGGAGCTTGCTCCGAGCTTCTGAAAGGAAGTCCAGTTGCGAAGCGCCACATTCGTATAGAGCAGCGGGACCTTGGCCGATGAGTGCAATGCCTGCTTCTGTTTTTCGGGCAGTTCAGAACAGATGTACGGGATAACCATATTCCAGCAGGCAAGCACGGCGAGAGGTGCGCGCACGTTGTAGAGCTTCCCCAGGCGCGAGTATGTAATCTCGACTTCTTTTGCTGTTGCCAGATCGCCGAGGTGTTTCACTCGCACCGCGGTACTGTTTAGCCGGATTCGGACCGGAGACGCAGATTCATCGAGCTTGGAATAGTTAGCTTTCGCGGTGACCACGTCTGTGGCCGAACTCCCGGGAATCGCCGCTGGAATTAAGCTACGAACCAACAGGCGTGCAATGGAAGCGTTGCCATCCGGGAAGTGAAAGAAATACTTTTCCGCTTCGGCGTTCGGAATGGCGTCGCGGTTCATTCCCTTGCCCGGTGTGGGGTCCAGTTTCATGCCAGCAAAGCCTGGGAAACCCAATCCCCACGCATCCTGGGCCGAGACTGCATCAATTCCCACCCCGAATAAGGGCTGGGGCGCAGCCTGGTAGAGTTTCACGATCTCTCCACTGACGTGAGCGAGATCGGTAAGGAACTTGGCATAACTGATTTGCGCCAACCGTTGTTTCTTCTCGACCGAGTTCAACCCTGGAAGGTAATCGTCTTGGTTGAATATGAGCCTTTGCAAGTCCTGTCCCGCCGCGTGGGAGAGTGGGGCCTCGACCAAGAAACGTTTCCATATATCGACCGAAGCGGCGTTCGCGTCACCGCTTTCTCCCCCACCGAGCGGCGCCGGGTTTACAGTCAACTTGTCGCTGCCAAATGTTTGTTTGTCGAAAAAGATGCTGGGAAGCAAACCGAGGGAGCGATAAAGCCCTTTGGAAACGTACTTGGGATATGAGGCTACGTCGATTCCGAGCTCCTTCACCACGCCCTTGGCAACTGAGCTGTACGGTGCCGGGCTTTCGATCGAAAAAGTTCCACCGAAACCCAGAAGCCTGCGATCACCAATCGTGAATTCATTTCGCTTTGCATGGCCGCCAAAGTCATCGTGGTTTTCCAGAATCAGAATGCGAGCCTTGGGATTCGATTTGCGAAAAAAATGCGCCGCAGAGAGTCCGCTGATGCCACCACCAACGACGATCAGGTCGAACGTCTCCCCGGTTTCGATCGGCTTGCCGGCTTTTTCCCAGAAGTCGCCATCCCGGACGCTGTGAGCTACTTCGAACGCGCCCACATGACTTCCGCGCAGGCCTGTGAGAGCCGGAGGATAGTAGCCGGGAGATTTCTCTGGATCGAGATCATGCTGGAGGGCTGCTAGCAGATGAGGCGGAAGGATCGCGGCACCAGCGGTTAGGGCAACTCCGTTCAAAAAGTCGCGACGGGTGATGCCACAGCGCATTCCGAGGTCTTTATCGTTGTCGTTCGAGTCTTCCATAGGCGTGTTAAAGCGGCTCCAGGATTCAGGCTAGTTCGGGCGTCAGGTTAAAGGTTTCAGGAGACTGCCGCTCTCTTCTGCTTTCTTCACTGCGGATTCTGCTCCCTGGAAGCCGATCTTGCTGTGTGTCCCGTCACAGAAAGGTTTGTTGACGGATCCTCCGCAGCGGCAGAGCGAAAATGCAGGCTTGCCGGTCAAGTCGTACTTGTTGCCGTCAGCATCGAAAAGTTCGATAGAGCCTTCTGGAGCCTCTACGCGATAAGGACCGTTTTTCCTTACAGTGATTTTCACTGCGGACATACTGCCTCCATAGATCGAATCGATCCAATAGATAAGAGCAACTTATGAAGATAGCAGCTTCACTGGAGTGGGTGCCAGCGAGGACGACGTCTCACGCCGCCTGGGCCTTTTGAGCAAAGACACTGCGATAGAGCTGAATGTAGTTGTCGGTCATGCGATGAGCGTTAAATGACTCGCGCGCCCGCTGGAATGCGCGGTTGGCAAAGTTGCGCCGCATTTGCGGATCGTTACTGAGGATGCGCACGGCCTCAGCCAGGCTCTCCGCATCGTTGGTTCGGAAATAGACGGCGGCGGGGCCCCAGATTTCGCGAAGCGAAGGAATATCGTTCAACAGGAGCGCGCAACGCGAAAGCGCGGCTTCGAGGATTGCCATGCCAGAAGGCTCGTAGCGGGACGTCCCAGCATAGATTCCCGCCCGGCTGTAGAGCAGTCGCAACTGCGATTCAGACTGCGGCCCTCTCAGTGCAACGCCCGCGTTCCCATCGCTAAATCTTACGTCCGCGCGAACCGGAACTTTGGACGGCTGCTCGACGGCGTCGGCGCCCACAATGCACACCGGCACAGGATGGGCCTGCTCAGTGAGCAGGTTCACCTGCTTGGCTGGATCGAGCAGTCGCCCTATTGCCAGCACCGTATCTTCCTTGGTCACGTAGGGATTGAAAAAGATCGGATTGCGGCCGTTATGGATCACCGTTTCCCGCGAGCCGCCGTAATAACTTGAGCGAATCGTGTTCAGCATCCACTCGCTTGGAGCAACCACTGCGGCGGCTTCGGAGAGTCCCTCCGCAATCGTCCTCCGGTACCAGCGCAGCCAAGCGCCATCTTTCGGTTCCCGTCCGTGGACCGCCTTCCACCAAGTGATCAGATCACCATGCGCCACGACGATTTTCGGGATGCGGACCGGCAGCGCGCCGTAACCCATGTGATTAGAGTGAAAGAGATCCGGCTTGATGTCTTTCACCAGAGAACACAAATAGCTGGACGCATCCTGAAAATCCTGCTGTCCTTCCTGCATCCAGTCCAGACGAAATGCAGTTGGGTGATACTCAAGGCCGTGCAGGCGCTCCATCCACGCTGATTGCTCCGGCATCGGAATCTCTCCGAAGCTCACCAGGGTCACGCGCAGTCCGCGGCTGATGAGTCCAGAAACCAATTCGCGGGTGTAGGTCCAGATTCCGTTCAGCGTGTCCGAGGTGATAAGAACGTGCATAAGCTGGCGACTACTCGCGCCATTCTATGTTGGATGCGGCTTTTCTCGAAGTTTTTTCTGTTACTGCAAGAAATTGCACAGTTTCTGTCAAGCAGTGCACATCCGATACAATCAGCGGATGTTTCGTCTGATGTGTGTCACTGCGCATCCGGATGATGAGGCAGGAAACTTCGGCGGTACGCTGCGAACCTACAGCGATCGCGGAGTGGAAACTTGTGTGATCTGCCTGACGCCAGGCCAGGCGGCATCGCATCGTGGCGCAGCGAGGACGGACAAGGAACTCGCCGATCTCCGCAAGCAGGAGTTTGCGGCGTCATGCGAGATTTTACGAGTTTCGCGGCCCGTGATTCTCGACTACCCAGACGGACAACTCTACCGGCAGGACTTGAACCGGGTGGTTTATGAACTGACTCTGCAGGTGCGCCAGTTTCGCCCACATGTGATGCTCTCGTTAGGCCCGGAAGGTGGGGTGACTGGGCATCCCGACCATTCGATGGCCGGAATTTTCGCCACGCTCGCGTTCCACTGGGCCGGACGCGCGAATCGGTATGCGGACCAACTTGGGAACGGATTTGCTCCGCACCAGACACAGAAGCTGTATTTTGTGACCGCGGACTTTGCCTTGCCCAACCGGCAGCCGATTACGTTTTCTCCACAGGCCGCAGTTATTGATATTGGCGATCATTTGGAAACAAAAATCACTGCCTTCAAAGCCCATAAAACCCAGGCTCCGCTGTGGCCGCTTTTTGAGGAAAATGCACGCAAGCGTGGAAGGCGTGAGATGTATCATCTTGCGGCTTCAGTACGGAGCGGCGCGGTGAGCCAAGAAACAGATTTGTTCGGCGGCGTCGTGGAAACGTGAGAAGGCGGATGACTCGGAGTTCGAAAGGCTCGCAGGTATTGGGGAAGGGCACGACTTCCAGTCGTGCCGATGGGGAGTGCAGCGCGGCAAACGGCACGACTGGAAGTCGTGCCCTTCCCCGTTGCCCGATTTCAACGCGGCGCCCGCTCTTTCCCCCCTCTCGGCTCAGTGCGCGCGAATGATGTCGCTGAGGATGTCGGGCTTCGACTCCTCGCGCACCAGGTGCGGATACTTCTCTCCTCCGTGATAGTCAAGATTGAAAGTGCGGAAGTAGTCTGTATTTTCGACCAGCAACTGTAGGGGTTGCGAGCTGTTCTTGCTCGCCGCCAGAGCGTCGCGAAACCCCCAGGGGGTGAAGCGGCGCCCATTGACCGCGATAACTCTCATGCCAGGGCCGATACCCGCGCGGGCGGCGTCCATCCCTTCGATCGTATCTATGATCTCGCCATCGTAATTACAAGTGTTGTCATGCGACACCCGACACGAGGAGTCGAGAATTAGGCCAACCGAAAATGACGCATTGATCTCGCCGCGGTCGTCTTCCCGGGCGCGCATCATCTCCGAGCGGTTCTCGTCGTACACCAGCTTCCATCCGCTGCCTTCGATCCCGCCCAGCGGAGCGCCGGGACCATGATTCGTTAGCCGCTCGGTCCAGAAGCCCCGCCAGTCGTAAGGGACCACCTGATTTAACGCGCTCACAACGTCATCGAACGTGTAAGTCTTTACCATTGGTGGCGTGCTGGGCAGGCCGTGAAAGGTGCGGCAAAAATCATCAATGGACTTCCGGCCTTTGCTCTGGGTACGAATGATCGTATCCACCCACAGCCAGTTCAGTTCGTCTTCGTCGTAGAAATCAGTGTCGCGCCGCCACGATTCCCAGTCTTTGGGTGAGTAATAAAGCTGTGCAGCCGCGTCCGCGGTGTCCTGAAGGTTCCGCCATGATCTTCCAGGACGATGATCGAGCTGTGCAGCAACTCGCGCCAACTCCTCACGAAACTGCTCGGGAGTCCATAAACCGCTGCGAGCGGGAAGAATCTCGCCCAGATATTGGGTTAGTCCTTCGTACACCCATAGAAGATCGTCTTGCATGGGTTGCTGATAATCGGAAGTCGTCAGATCAGATGGGCGGCGGAATTTCCCATTCCATGAGTGAACATATTCGTGTGGCAACAGCGATGCGTGCTCAATTCTAAGCTCAGGATCAATCAGAGTGCGCTCTTCAGTCCGGCTGTCGTTCGATTCATGGTGCTCCAGGCCAAAGTGAGCCACGTGATCGCTCAGGCTGAACAGGAAGTGATAGTCGCGGTAATGCGTCGCGCCAAAGAGCAGACCTGCTTGCTTCACCAGATTGCGGTAGTTCTCCCACACTTCCGGTGGCGCGTCGAGGGCGGTGGCACTGTCGGCTGCTATATCCATCTCGACAGGAGGATTCTGTCCCTGGTTGAGCGGAACAACTGTGAGGTACTCACCAGTGATGATCGGAGAATCGACTAGCGTATACAGTGAAACCGGACTGAAATGAATCTCATCACCTGCCTCCGACGATACCGGTAGCGCCGTGCCGAATTTCCATTGTGAAGGAAGGCGCACGGACGCGGAATAGGTGAGTTGGTCAGCCGTCCAGCCTTTGGGATAGAGCAACACCTGGTTCCAACTGATCACTGCGAGTTTATCGGTTGCAGAAGCGCCTGCCGAGAAGAGGGCGGTTTCCGCAGATGCTGGGGAAAGGAAATCGAGGCTGGCATGCACCTCCTGGATCCCGGCTGGGACCTCGACATGGATCGTCCAGTTGTCGTCCAGAGCTCGGCGCCACTTGAGAATCTGGCCATTGCCGGTGAACTGTAAGCCGCCAAGATCTATGACTGGCCCGCTCGGTGCGTGCTCCCCAGGAATCCACTTCGGGTAGTAGAGAGTCAGGGTCCCGGGGGCGGCAGGGATCGTCAGTTGCGCATGGAATATTTTCCGCGGCGCGTCGGAGGCATCGAGGGCGATGCTGATATGAGGTGCGGGAGCGTTCGCTCCTTGTAATAAACCCGACATCAAAGCAACAAAGAATATTGAGGCACAAAGGCGGGGGAATATCTTCATGAAACCTCCGTATGCAAACGTTTGAATATAGCAGTCAGCGCGGGCCGTCGTCACGTAACAAACCCCTCCTGTATCATCTCTGCGTGAGTTCACGACGAGGCAAATTCATCACCTTTGAAGGTCTCGATGGATGCGGCAAGAGCACGCAGATGGAACGGCTTGCGGACAAACTACGCAAACAGGGATGCCCGGTCGTGGTCACGCGAGAACCGGGTGGAACGGCAACAGGCGAAAAGATCAGGCAACTGCTGCTGGATACGCGGACCTCTGGACTCACTTCAATCGCCGAGCTGGCTTTGATGTTCGCGTCGCGTGCGCAACATCTCCAGGAGATCATTCTTCCCGCGCTGGCGGATGGTCAAACCGTGCTGTGCGACCGTTTTACCGACTCGAGCGAGGCGTACCAGGGCGGCGGGCGAAAGCTGGGCAGTGGGCCTGTCCTGGAATTACATCGCGTCCTGTGTGCGGATTTGAAACCTGATCTCACGATCCTTATGGATTCGGACGTGGCTGCCAGCGTCGAGCGCGCCCGTCGCCGCAATCAAGTCAACACCAGCCGCAACGCTGACGCGTCGAACGAGGGGCGTTTTGAGCGGGAAAATCGTGCGTTCTTTGCTCGCGTACACGCTGCTTACATGGAAATCGCTAAGCGTGAGCCGGAAAGGGTATTTGTAGTGGACGCTCGCGGCACCCCAGACCAGACTCACGCCAAGATCCTGGAGATCGTTCGCCGAAAATTAGACTTAGTGAAAACGCCGGGGAGAGCTAGTAATGCCCGTTGATCGAAGGCAATTCCTAACGCGCGCGACACTGGCTGCGGCAGGAGCCAAGTTTGTACCCGAGGCTTGGACGCTAGCGTCACAAAATTCTTCGTCCACCGCCGGTGCGACTAAGCAGAAAGCTTATGGGTCGGGCTATTTCGGGGAATGGATCGAAGATGAATTTGGTCTTCCTGCTTTCCATTACACCTGTAACCAGATTCATGACCCCACGGCGGTAACGGAAATAAATCCCGGCATTCTCTCGTCTACCGAGCACATTCACCAGGTTGGCAATGATCGGCTAGTTGCTGTTGTCTCCAATTACGGTCACCTTCGCGTACGCCAGGATGAAGGCGCCCCGAAATTCTTGAATGACTACGCGCCCAGCCAGGGTTTTTTCGGCGGCGGCTTTGGTTATCTGACAGATGGCACGACGATGTTGAGCACGTTTTATCCAGGAAATGCTACGAACTTCGATCGCATCTTCGGGATAGGTTATTTCCGTAAGCAGGTCGCGAGCCGCGACTACGCAATCGATCACGTGATTTTCGCACCATTTGGCGACGACCCAGTATTGATATCGCAAGTCCGCATCACCAATCATGGCAACGCAGAAGCCAAACTGCGCTGGATTGAGCATTGGGGCTGCCAGGTCTATCAGTTCTCGTTTCGTTCTTTCATGATGGGATTCGCCGGGAAGAGTATGACTGAATTACGGCGCGAGTTTGGGGCGCGATTTGCTCATCGCTTTCGCACCATCGAAAATGGCGCCGGCTTGTTGGAAAGCAAAGAATTCCTGGGCAGCTCGGAAGCAGAGGAACGCCAATTCCAGGCAACGGTCGCTTACCTGGAGAAGAACCCGAATGATTTTTTGACTCCACCTGACAAGAGCGCCCCGAAGCAGGCGGCGTTCGACGATCTCAATCCTCCGCCGACATTTCTTGCTTCGCTCGATGCCGTAGCAGACGGAATCACGACCAATGGCAAGAATTTCTTTGGGGCTGGCGGCGTGAATCATCCTGACGGACTCGACCGCGAACTTGACGGAGATCTGAGCAAGGCCGGCACGGAAAGCGCTCTCTTGCTCGAGCGCAAGCTGCATCTCAAGCCAGGCGAGAGCCGTACCCTCACGTTTCTCTATGGGTACTTGCCGCAAGGTTCCGACCTGGACTCGCTGATCGGCAAGTATCGCAGCAGCGCTCACGGCGCATGGGCAGATTCCAGCAATCAATGGAAGAAAAAGGGTCTCCGATTCAGCACCGAGTCCGAACCCTGGGTGGAGCGGGAAGTCACGTGGAACCACTATTACCTACGTAGCGGTCTCACCTATGACAGTTTTTTCCACCAGCACATGCTTTCGCAAGCCAGTATTTATCAGTATGTGATGGGGTTTCAGGGCGCCGCCCGCGATCCGCTGCAACATGTGCTTCCGTTCCTCTTCAGCGACCCGGAAATTGTTAAGGAAGTTCTGCGCTACACCTTGAAAGAAGTCAGACCCGACGGATCCATCCCTTACGGAATCGTGGGCTTCGGCATGCCGATGCCGACCACCAGCGATAACTCCAGCGACATGCCGATGTGGCTTCTTTGGGCGGTGAGCGAATACATATTGGCGACCCGCGATACTACGTTCCTCGATTCGGGCATCGTGGCAGCTTACGGACCGAATGCGGGCAGGGATTCGGTACGCGGACTGCTGGCGCGGTGCTATCGCCACTTGAACGAAGACGTCAAGACCGGTCAGCATGGGATCATGCGAATGCTTCACGACGACTGGAATGACGCGCTGGTCATGGGATGGGTTCCGCAGGCGTCGTTGAACGAATGCCTGGAGAAAAGCGAGAGCGTGCTCAACTCTGCGATGGCAGCCTATGTCTTCGACTATTACGCGCTCATGCTGACCTATGGAGGGGACGATGGCCGCATTGCAACAGGGATTCGCCGCAAAGCGCAGGAACACAAGGACGCGGTCCGGCAACAGTGGACAGGCAAGTGGTTTCGTCGCGCCTGGCTTGGGCCTACACAAGGATGGCTGGGAGAAAAAGGAATGTGGATCGAGCCTCAGCCCTGGGCGATCATCGGAGGAATTACTGACGATGAACAAACTCGCGTGCTTGTCCAGAGCATCGATCACGAACTGCGGCGGCCGTCTCCCATAGGAGCAATTCAGATCAACGATAGCCCAGACAGGATTGCAACCGGAGTGTGGAAGACGGAGCCGGGGACATCTATAGCTGGCGGCGTGTGGCCTTCGCTCAATCAGACGCTCATCTGGGCGCTCGCCCGCGTCGATGGCGCGATGGCGTGGGATGAATGGAAGAAGAATTCATTCGCCCGCCATGCGGAAGTGTATCCGGAAATATGGTATGGAGCCTGGAGCGGCCCCGACGTGCTCAACTCAGCTTCCAGCAAGCATCCGGGCCAGACGACCGGAGGACCTCCTTTTGGATGGACTGATTTTCCGGTGCTGAACATGCATACACACGCTTGCCCGCTCTTCTCATTGGCAAAGCTGCTAGGACTCGAATTCACCGACTCGGGTGTAATTCTGGCCCCGAGACTGCCACTGGCGTCGTTCAAATTCGATTCCCCGCTTTTAGGGTTGGCGAAGTCTGCGCGAGGTTATGAAGGCTGGTACAACCCGTCGACACGAAACACGTGGAGCATACGCCTGAGCGTTGCAGCCGAAGAGGCAAAGCACCTCCAGCGAGTAGAGGTCAATGGAAACCGGGTCCACCCTCGGATTACAGAGGGCTCGATCGAACTGAGAGGTGAAGGCGGAAGTGGAAACCCGCTGCGTTGGTCAGCTCTTCGTAGTTAACAGGGAAGCTAACAGGAGTACTGAGAAGACATGGCTTTTTCCGACTTCCACGGCAACTCAGAAACCGTGCTCAGAATGCGCGAGATGCTTGCTCGCGAGCGCTTTCCGCATGCGGTGGTTCTCTCCGGCCCGGCTGGCTCGGGTAAGTACACGCTTGCCACCATGTTTGCCCGGGCTGCGAATTGCCTGAACCAGCCCAACACAGATGGACTTCCGGATTTCTGTGGTCAGTGCTCTAACTGCGTTCGCATTGCCCAGATAGAAGACCTCGAATCACGCTGCGCTGAAGCAGTTGAGGCGCGTGACAGTCTTAAGGAAACCGAAAAAAAAGAGACTCGGTTGTTCATTCAGACCCACCCCGACGTTCTGGTCATTCCACCCGACCCGCCGCAGATGATGATCAAGGTCGACCAGGTGCGGCGGGTGATTGACGCCATCTATTTTCGTCCGGCCGAAGCCCGAGAGCGGGTCTTCATCTTCACCGATTCAGCTTTTATGAAGGAAGCCGCGAACTCGCTGCTCAAAGTCCTGGAAGAACCCCCGGAATTTGCCACGATCTTTTTGCTGGCGGAAAACGCCGGAGAGTTGCTGCCGACGATCCGCTCCCGCTGCATGGTCCTGCCGCTGCGGAGCCTGCCGGTTCAGGAGATTGAAACGTACCTGGCCCACCATCGTCCGGCATGGAAGCCTCAGCAGCGTGCGTTGGTGGCCAGGCTGTCAGAGGGGGCCGTCGGCTGCGCGCGGAATTTTGACCTTGCAGGATACTCTGCGGCCCGCGAGCATGCACTCACGATCGTGAAGACGGCTTTGCGCGCTAGCGAGCACAGTGAACTTTTTAAGGTCACGGAGACGTACCGGGCAGGAGCTGAGGGCCGACAGAAAATTGAACTTCTGTTGCGTTGTCTTTATTCGCTTCTGCAAGACCTGCTCTTTCTAGACGCACAATCTCCGGAACTGGTGAGAAATACGGACCTGCTTCCCGAACTCCAGAAGCTAGGCCAGGCAGCCGATTTCGAGTGGCTGTCTTCCGCTTCCGAACGTCTGGCCGAGGTCGAACGTGGGCTGCGGCGCAACTTATTGCGCTCGCTGTCACTGGATGCGTTCGAAGCCGCCCTGGAGAAAAGTTAAAGAAAAAGAAGAAGTAAACACACACCCAAAATTCTGTCCTTTTGTCAGAAATTCGCACAGGACTTCTGGAGTATACTGCGCTCAAGAGTTCAACTTTTTCTTTCCAGGGAACGGCAATCATGAGCGTAAGAATGGCTGAAGAGGTATCCACGCAGGTTCCGGCTGACGATTTTCAGGCGCTTGAAGACAAGGTTTATCGCACTATTGAGCTATACAAGTCCGCTAGGGAAGCGCGTTCTATGGCCGAGCGGGACTTGAAGCGCTTACGCGAGCAACTCGAAGTGCGCGAAGAAGAGGCCGAAAGCTTGCGCCGCGAGATGGTCAACTTGCGCAAGGAACGTGAAGAGATCCGCGCTCGCGTGGAAAAGATGCTGGCGCAGATCGATCGCATGGCGGAAGAGCCGGCTGCAAGCTGAACTCAGTAGCAGTCAATGTAGCAGTCAATAGGGAGCAGAATATGGCAACGGCCACAAAGCATCCGCACGTTCAGGACGCTAGCAACGGCAGCGTCCGCGTAGAAATTTTCGATCAGGGTTACAACCTCCGCGGGACGGACGCCGATTACATTCTGAAACTGGCTGAATACGTGGATTCCAAAATGCGAGCGGTGGCAGAACAAACTCACACTGTGGATAGTTCTCGTCTGGCGGTTCTGGCGGCTTTGAATATTGCCGATGAATATCACTTGCTCAAGAGGAAGATGGAGGGCGGCGGCTCAGAGTCCTCCAGCCGAACTCGGCAACTGCTGAAGGCACTGGATGAAGTTCTGCTGGAAAGCCGCCGCGCCGGCTGACACTTCTTTACCGCGAGCGCCGAAGAAACGAAGCTTCGCCACCTCTTCTCGCGATTGAAGTAAGTAGCAACTCCGCCTTCAGACCTCGTTCTCTGAGGTAACTTTCCACTCGTGTCTTGATTCTCTCGATCCGCGCTTTGGGATCAAGAAACATCAGGACGGATGGGCCGGCGCCGCTCAAAACTGCTCCGAGGACGCCGTCATTTTCCGGAAAATCCAGGAGCGGGGGCAGGAGCGGGCAGAGTCGCGCGCGGTATGGCTGGTGGATGTGATCATCCAAAGCTGACGCCAACATTTTGCGATCGCCCTGAAAGAGCGCGGCCAGCAGCAACATGGAATTCTGAATGTTGGCCACGGTGTCTGCGCGGGAATACTCTCCGGGGAGGACAGCGCGAGCCTGTTCGGTCGCAAGGCTCTCGTCCGGAATAGCCAATAACAGAGGCCATTTTCCCTTTGGAACAAAGCGCGCCACCTGTGCTTCTCCGTCGCTGAACGTGCGAGCGACAGTCACACCCCCCATCCAGCATGCTGCGGCATTATCGGGATGGTGTTCGCGGCGGGAAGCTTCGCCAACAATGCGGCTGCTGCTCCATCTTAGATGTCCGAAGTGGACCGCCAACGCGATGCCCGCCAGCCGCGCGGCTGCGGAAGAACCGAAACCCTTGCCAATGGGAAACTCATTCTCGATGGTTAGAGCCAGTGGAGCAACGGCCTTCTTCTCGGCTTCAAGAACTTCTTGATACGTGGTCAGGACCAGGTGATTTTCGACCCGGCTACAGATCCCAGAATCACGGCCCGTTGCCACAATCGAAAACTTCTTTGCTTTTCCGGCGCGGACCTGAAGAGTCAGATCAAGCGCCAGGGCCGCGGCATCAAAAGCTGGGCCCAAATTTGCCGAGGTTGCGGGAAGATCGATCTTAAATGTGTGCATGTCTCGCAAGACGGCTTATTTCTCAGCCGAGCGTAACAGCTGAATTACTGCTTCGACACTAGGCTCCAGTACCAGAGGAGCACGTTGCTGCGGCTTCAGCGCATGGCTCTCCTGTTCATAGGGAGTTCCGGTGAACAAGTCTCCACGATGAAATTTCAGGGTAAAGTCTGCATCTTTCATCAGGTGCCCGGTGAGCACCAGGACAATAGATTCGTTTGGCCTTACGAATCCTTGCTTTACCAGCTTCTTCAGTCCGGCTAGGGTTACTGCGGAAGCAGGTTCGCACCCAATTCCTTCGGCGCCGATTTCTGCCTTAGCCAGTGCAATCTCGATTTCACTCACCTGCTCAACCGTGCCTTCCGTTTCGCGAATCACGCGCAAGGCTTTTTTCCATGACGCGGGGTTGCCAATGCGGATCGCGGTGGCCATGGTGTCGGCATGCACCGGAACGAGTTTCTCTCCCCCGGTTTCGCGAATCGTCCGCACCAGCGGATTCGCGCCCTCCGCCTGAATGACAGAGACTTTCGGCAGCCGTGAAATGAAGCCAAGTTGCTTCATCTCCCGCAGTGCCTTGCCGATCGCGGAAGAATTCGCGAGATTGCCTCCGGGAACGATGATGTGGTCTGCCGGCTCCCAGCCGAGCTGCTCGAGCAGTTCGAACGCAGCAGTCTTTTGCCCCTCCACGCGATAAGGGTTCACCGAGTTCAGCAGATATACAGGCATTCGCTCAACCACTTCGTTGAGCACGCGAACACAGCCATCAAAATCTGTTTTCAGTTGGCAGGTGATGGCGCCATAGTCGAGCGACTGCGACAACTTGCTCCAGGAAATTTTGCCGTCGGGCATCAGCACCAGGCTGTGCAGTTCGCCTCGCGCAGCATACGCCGCCATCGAGGCCGAAGTGTTTCCTGTCGAAGCGCAGGCCACCCATCGGTATCCAGCCTGCCGTGCGAATGACGCGGCCACGGTCATGCCGGTGTCTTTGAAAGAACCTGTCGGGTTCATGCCCTGATGCTTGGCGTAGAGATGCCGGACACCCGCGCTTTTCGCGCAGTGCGGCAATTCATAAACCGGAGTATTCCCCTCGCGAATGGTGATGACCTGCTGCTGCGAAATGTCGGGCAGAATTTCGCGGAATCGCCAGACTCCGCTCTGGTCGGACGGATCCAGCGAGGACCGGCGGTCGCGCCAGAGCTGCTTAAGGGACGCAGAGTCTAACCCACCCGGCCCACTCTCTTTCCAACCTGGATAGATGATTTCAAGCAGATCACGGCAGTGCTCGCAACGGAAGCGATCGGGCAGGGCCGTCCGGCCGCAACCAATGCAGCGGAGTTGAGAGACCGATTTTTCTGATTTGATTGCCGATTCGGCCATTTCGGAAGAATAAGAATAGCAGAGCAGGTCATGTAGCCCCGGACGCCCTCGTCCAGGTATGCGGGTGGGACGCCTGCCTCTCCACGACCTATCTCACTTGCGCAGGTAGCTGTCTGTCTTGTTGATCCAATCGGCGCGCGGGGGATTGAAGATGTCCAGATCAATCGTGTCTTCCAAGGCTTCCGCCTTGTGCGGCATGTTGGGCGGAATGGTGAGCACTTCGCCGGCGTGCACCACGATTTCTCTTCCATCAATCCAAAACTTCAGCGCCCCTTCCAGGATGTAGGACAGCTGTTCATTTACATGGCTGTGCAGCGGGACGATACAGCCCTTCTTGAGCAGCACGCGGGTCAGCATCACGTTGAGTCCAACGATCAGTTGCCTCTGCAGCAGCGGATTCAGTGTTTCGAGTTCGACTTCACCCCAGTGCAGGTATTTGAGTTCACCTTTCGTGGCAGACGGACGGACCGCCGTGCGTTTCAGCGCGAGATGTCTACTCGTCAGCGAAGACGCGGGCTTGCTGGCCTTCCTCGTCTTCTTCGGTGACCTTTTCGGTGATCGCTTCTTCATATTCAAATTCCCTTGTACGCGCCGCCATCCACCAGAATCGTTTGCCCCGTGATATAAGACGCTCGTTCGGAAGCCAGCCAGACGATCGCGTCGGCGACCTCTCGCGGCTCCGCGACCCGTTTCAATGCTGCATCGTTGGCCCAGGAGGCAAATATCTCCTCTTCGCTCTTCCCCTGCGCCGCCGACCTCGATCGCGCCAGTTCCTTCAGACGTCCGGTCGCAGTATATCCAGGGCCAACATTGTTCACGAGGATGCCATCTTTCCCGAACTCATTGGCCAGACTCTTTACCAGTCCCACAACCGCTGCCCGCACAGCGTTCGAGAGCACAAGGTCCGGAACCGGCTGCTTGGTTGAAACCGAGGTCAGGGTAATGATCCGTCCCCAGTGCTTGCGCTGCATGTGAGGAATCACTTCGCGGGCGAAATACACTGTGCTCAGGAAATTCGCATCAACAGCTTTGCGCCATTCTTCGATGCTCGCGGCCAGGAAGCCCTTTGCGGGCGGTCCACCAGCATTGGTAACACAAATATCCACGCTGCCAAATTTCTTCGCGATTGCTTCCACGAAGTCGTGGACCGCGCCCGCATTGCTGACGTCCAGCGCCTGAGTGAATACCTCCGCCCGGTACCGCTCGCGAATCTCTTCCCCTGCTGCCTCAAGCTTCTGGCCATTTCGTGCACACATCGCGACCCGGCAGCCTTCCGCAACAAACGCTTCGGCGGTGGCGAGTCCGATCCCCTGGCTGGAGGCCGCCACGATCGCAACCCGGCCTTTCAGACCTGTTTCCATGAGAACTGGATTATAGGATATCGTCCGAATCGGATTTCGTTCCAGTGCCGAGGCACGGTATGGGAAAGCCCGGCACGGAAGTGCCGGGTGGGATGTGGGGTGAGAGCGAGTCTCGAAGAGACGGCCCTCGCGAGGTTAGGGGTAGAGTGGCGTCCCTTCGGGACTCGGGGGCGCAATGCTTTCTCACCCGGCACTTCCGTGCCGGGCTTTCCCATACCGTGCCTGCGGCACTGGATCTGCATTGCCGCCTGCTTCGATGTTGATCCGAAGACCGCCGAAAACCCTGCCTGGGGACGCTTCTATCTGCCTGGCTGAGGACGCTTTTATCTAAATGTGGTCCGACAATCCCAAAACAAACTACTGTTGAAACTTTTTGATAATGTCCCCTCGCGGACTTATTAGAAATGTCCCCTTAGACTGAGACCTCCAGCCAGAGGAGGTCCTGTTGGAGAGGACGGCGATGAGCAGTCGTGAGCTGGAACGTGTGGAGGTAATGGGGC